>OGLP01000064.1_pt1 | contig 51184 bp, 52 predicted proteins | sample 1572841 | NCBI WGS metagenome assembly OGLP01 (sample SAMEA2581929, study PRJEB24529) | metagenome | biome: Human gut stool | place: China | collected 2011
ACGCAAAAAGAGAAAAATAACTTTTCTCTTTTTAATATACTATTTTTTTATTTGTATCTCCAAAATGGGATTCACATCATTTGTAATCTATTTTTTGTTGTCTTTATTTATATATTTTTTTAAATCCATAGATGGTTTAAAAGCAAAAATAAAGGAATATTTTTCTTTTTTCTTTTCTTGCAATTCTCTAATTTGACATTTTAATTCTTCATACTTTATTTCTATATTATTTTCCTTGGCATATTTCTTAATTTTAGATAACATTTTAGTAGAATATATATAATCAATTATTATTATTCCACTAAAAAACCCAAGTATGAATGAAAATGACATATTATTATGAAACCATTCTATTTTTTCTATAATAAAACCTGCTATAAAATAATAATATATTGCACCTATAATTGTCCATATAAGTGAAAATAAAGGGCAAATAATTCCTTTGTAATTTCCCCATCTATTACTATAATCCCATAATTTAACAGGCTTATTTACAAATGATAATCCACCTATTAATTCGATTAATGTCATAGAAGCTCCCATAAGCAATATTATTATTATACTTGGTAATTTTAGATTGTAAAATATCAAATATATACCTGTAAGTGCACATAATCCAAATCCATATATTGGTAAGTAAGGGCCTATTAAGAATCCTGGATTTACCCATTTTCCATGGACTATTCTTCTAAAAATTAGTTCTACTACCCATCCTATTGTACTCCCAATGTAAAATATAAATATAAAATTAAGTATTAAATTCATTTTTTCACCTGCTAGTCATATTTCATCTAAAATATAACATATATTTTTTTGATTTTCAATAAAAAAATTGAACTAAAAATAGCTTTTAAGTTCAATTTTATTTTTATTTACATTTTACATTTTCATCTTCAGAAGTCATTTTTTGAATAAATTCGTCTTTTGTAAGTCCAGTTATTTTATTTTCTGAATCTGATGAATTTAATACAGATTCATAATTTTTAATTGTTATGTTTTTTCCAGAGCATTTTACATCTATTTTTTTTGATTCATCCTCGGCAAATGAATTAAATAGTTGCATCAATCCACAATATTGTGAAGCTGTTGTATCATCCTCAAATTTAATTGTAGCATCTACTGTACTTACCTTGTTATCTTTCATATTGGCAGTTACTTGTAATTTCATTTTTTTGCCATCCTCTTCTGTTGTTTGTGTACAAACTACTTTATTGCTTCCACATCCAGTAAATAGTAGTAAAGCTCCTATGCCTAAAACTAAAGTTTTTTTCATTTTTTTCACTCCTTTTCTACTACCATTATACTAAAGAACAAACTTAATGACAATATTTTTAATTATAATGATACAATTAATAGTAAAATTGTATGTAAAAGATACCAAAATTAATAAACATTATTAAACCTATACAAATATATTTATAATTTAATTTAAACAAGCAAAAATGAGAGTTTTCGCTCTCTTCAGGGAGCTATTATATAAATGGTTAACCCTCATAATATCACCATATAACTTTTAATACAATTTAACAAAATAATAAATTCAACACAATTTGATGGGTAAAATTTATTCATTAGTTTTTTTTATAAAATTTCCCATTCACCATTTCTTTTTCTATTTTTTATAGATATTAATCCTTTTTCTTGCATTTCAATCATTCTAGTTTTTATAGTTCTTAATGATTACCAATAATCTTAGCAATTTCCTCTTGCCTAATAGTTGAATTTTCTCTAATTATATTTATTATTGCTTGTTCTTCTAAAGTGCAACCTTTGCACTTTGAATCTATACTTGTTACACTTTGAACATAATCAATATGAGTATATCTATTTTTTAACTCATATTTTGTATCTGACAAAAGATTGTAAAAGAATTTTTCTAAATAACTAATATCATCAAAAATGTTTTTTTCAAAATTTTTATAGTTAGCTCTAACTAAAGAATTTCTAAAATACCAAGAATTATTTGCAAATACCTCATCATTAATATTGAAACCAAATGTTCTTAAATATTTAATAATAAACACTGCAGTTGTTCTAGTATTACCTTCTCAAAAAGGATGCACTTGCTATATATTGGAAGTAAATCTACATAAATGCTTTATTGATTCATCAAATAATAAATCTTTATATGAAAAATTTTTTTCTTGCTCAAAATCATATTCTAATGCTGGCAAAATATTTTCAAAAGAAGAATATGTAACTGTATCTTCATTTAAAATCCATTCATCTTTTGTAAAATTATAATTTCTTATAATTCCTGCCTGTTTATATACTCCAGTAGATAATCTTTTACGAATACTTATTAACTCAGTAGGATTAAAATTAAATGATTTATCACTTAATATTTCTGTAATTCTTACTGATACTTTATCTGCTTCTTCATTACTTTCTTCTTCTGATTTTCTATTATCTAAAACTTTATAATAATTATTAATTCTTTCCTTGACTTCTTCTAGATTAATCTTTCCTTCAATATGTTCTTTGGCTGTTTCAATCAAATATTCTGAAGGTTTTAATCCATCTACTTCTTGAAGTCCTATAGCTGTTTTCCAAGTTTTTGTTTTTTCTACTTGAGTAGGCTCCCCTTGTTTTATATATTCAGATAATTCTAAACTCCATTTTTCTTTTTTTTCTATATAAATTTATCCTCCTAACTATATATATTATACCGGATTTTATCTATTTCAAAGTGCAAAAATTGCACTTTGAAGCATTATATTTGCACTTTAAAAGAATAAAATAAAGAGACTAAACAAATGAGTAGATTTAATTAAAATTATTTTGTTGCGGATATTTAGGGCATACTAAAATTTAAAAAACACTTAAACTTGTGCTAACCTATTTATTAGTGTTTTAGATTAATTTGTAAATGTTATAGATAGTAAAACCGATGTCAATTAGTCATCGGTTATTTTTTATATTGGTAAAAAATCTCTAAATTTTTTTATGCCTTTATACACTTTCGGCCACTTATTATTTTCTTCTAAAAATTCAATTTCTTTCATAGTAATTGTATCAATAATCTTGATAATAAAAACACATCTATCTATAAAAGAAAAAATCTATTTTTATAATATATCTCTACAATAACATTGTATTACTTTTTTACATCTTTTTATATGCTTGTTGTAATTATTTATATTTTTTTACTTTCTTCAGTGAGAATTCCAGTCTAGTTATTATATAATTTAGTATATCCTAGCAAACTTTTATAAAATAAGGGTTTAGAGTAAACAAAAAAATTAGCTCAAAAGCTAATTTTAAAAATCTGCCATCTAAAAATACTAAGATCCAAAACATCTAATATTAAACAAAGTGTTGCGTGCAAACCCATTTATAATTAAGATCTTTTAATATTTTGGATGCCACTATAAGCTTTATGTCATTTTTAGCATTTTTAATATATCTAACAAAATACAAAGGGAAATTCACAATGTTCTCCTGATAAATTCATAATTAAAGCCATTGGAACATCTAAACCTGCAATAGTTGTAGTAATAATAGTATTATCAAAGAAGTCTATACAAATATAGTTTTATTAAAATCTGATTCTTCAATATCTTCTACCATACCTAATATATCATAGTTATATTCATATTCTTCAAAAAGAAATATATCAGTAATATTTTCAATATTAAACTCTTTAATCATTTTATTATTGTCCTCTAATGCATCTGCATCATCTAACATAAAAATACTTATTGTATCAATTTTAATCAAACCATCTTTATAATCTAAAACTTTACCTACAATTACTTCTACTGTATTATCTTTTCTATTATGCCAAATACAATGAACATATAAACCTACTATACTTTTGCTAGTTCTTCTGTTATTTTATTTTTAGTATTTAATCTTATCATTCTACACCTTCCTATTTTATTCTAACATTTATATTTTTCTAATATAAGAAAAGGATTACATAAACTGTAATCCTTATAAATATTTTGTATAATCTATATCAAAATTTCATAATCCAAGCTGTCCATTAATTGATTATTAATATTCAATTTTTTAACATTTGTCAATTTCCAAGCATATCCACTTTGATATTTATCACCATAAGCTATATTTTTTTCTGCTATTATTTTTTCATTCCTTCTGCTATTAACGTTGCCATGGTTGTTTTAAAATTAACACTTTTATATGTTAATCCTCTTTTTCACTAATCTTTTTATTATTAAATATGTTTTTGTTGCATAAATTATAATATTCTTTATTAAATTCAAAACCAATACCTTTATATTTATTATTTCTACACCAAACCAATGTAGTTCCACTTCCTAAAAAAGGATCTAAAATGTATTTATTCTTTATTGCAAAACTCTTAATTTGCGAAACCAACTCCAAAGGGTATGGTGCAGTATGCTTGTATTTATTTTCTCCTTTATTATTTATTTTGATTACAGGGCTTATTTTAACAATTTTACTGTTATCACTTAAATCATTTCCCTTATTAAATACAAACATATGCTCATAACAATTTACTGGTTTGATATAGCCACTAAATAGATTTATAGTTGAGTTCCTTTTAGACTGAACTTCACCTTTATCCCAGATTATATTACCACACAAATTGTAACCTATAATTTCAAAAAACATGCATGATAAAAATCCTAATTGTATTCTGTGCTTAGACATATTAGAATTAACATAAACATTATCCTCTGAAACAATATCACCAATATTATATAAATAATAAGAATTATTAACTAATGATGAATATACAGAATTAGCATTAATCATCATATCAATTAAGTACATAATTAAATTATCCCATTGAGAATATTCTCTAGCATTATAATAAGGTGGAGAAGTTATAGCAGTACCTATTTGATTATTTGCAATTTTTTTCAAATATATAGATGAGTTTTCATTATATACATCTAGCTCATTAGTTATTTTTACATCTTCTAAAGATTTCTGAATATTTATTTGATCATGTATTCTATTAAATAATTTAACAATAGGTAATTCTTCATATGTGATATCTGATAATTCAAACAAACTCATATCATTAACAATTATTATTTCCCTGTCAGCTTTTTTGTTAATATTTTTATAATTTATTAAACCTATTTTTTCAGAATCCCAAGAATATGATTTTATTAAATACTCTATATAATCTAAATTTGTATCAAAAATATCTCTATGCCAACTTTTATATAAATCATCAGTGATTATATTGCTCTTATTACCCTCTGATAATTTAAAATATCTATATGTGCCATATTCATCAAATCTTTTACCTCTACCAGATTTACTCCTATCAGGACACATTGGATTTTTACATTCCCAACTTCTCAAAAACATTTCTGGATATGAATTTCCCTGTTGAATAGTAGTCATACATGATGGACACAAAACATTAGTATCATCTAATTCAATTTTCTTTAGGACTAATATCTTTTTACTCATATCAGAACTTATATAACAATCCTCAAATTTAAATCCACAAGAAATATTATTATAAAAATCTGAAGACAAATTATCAAAATTTTCTATGCTTCTTTCTTTTAAAAATTGAGATAATCTTTTTATTTGCCTTTCCTTGTGAAATGGAAAAAACTTACCGTTAAATTGAATAAAATTTTCTGCAAATACACTCATTTTATATATTATCTGCCAAGTAATATTTTTACCATTATCGTCAATTAAATCCCCATCAAAAACTATAGTCAAATATCTATAATTTTCTAATTTATCATATGTATTACTTACAAAACTAGTAAGTTTATCTATAGAATAGTTCAATTTTGAAAATAATTCCTGATTAATTTTTAAAATTAGTAATGAATAATCCCATTTTTTTCTTTTCTTATTATATTGTATTAACCATTCTTTTGTATTATCACTAACTCTATTACTACCTACATCTTCTATTCGTTTTTCTAAAGATGCAATGATAGTATTTGAATCATAGTTTTTTAATCTCGCTATAAAATCGTCTAAAACTTCAGATAACTGTTCCTCAGTATATAAAAACTTCAAATTATATTTGTTGGGTAAAGAATAATAATACGCTTTTCTTAGTTTATTTCTCTCTATTGTATCAATAGTTATACCCATATCTTTTTTTATTTTTTTTAATTCTTTAACAAACATATTATCATATTTTCGACTAACATCAAAAATAGCAGAAATTAATAAACACTCTTCAATATTATTTGGCAGTAATTTTTTAATTTCATTTATTTTTTTCATATTTTTTCCTCGTTAAATATCATTTGTAAAATCAAAGAATTCTTTAAATTCTTGTCTTTTATTATATATTTCTTCCTCATATTCTATATAACCACTTAAATTAAAATCTTGTTGCATCATATTTGAAAGATGATATGACCAAAATAAATTTGTGGGTCTAGCTGGGGATAGAACACATTTTCTTTCATTATCCCAATAAAATAATTCCTTATTTACAGCTTCATTATGTGTTATATCTATACTTTCTGGATCAGCAGATTCAGTAATATTAAAACTACATATAGAAATATCTCTCAATTGTATTGGATCTAATAATCTTTTTTCATCAATTGCCATAGATGGATGCATATTACAATACTTAAATAGTGAAATAGTATTACCATTTAAATCATAAGTTATTTTTTCCACCATCTCAGACAATTTATCAAATATTTCTTTATGTTGTACTTTTTTATCATCAGGTAAATTATCAAAATCTATACTTCGCATTGCAAAATATGCTAACGTTAAATCAATATCTAGGCTTACTTCAGCATTTGCATATTCACAGGCAGGATTAAATAACGTTATTTGATTATCCTTATGAGTTTCAATAGTATCTTGTTGCCCACCTCTTATAGAAACAAATAAAAAACCCTTCCACTTATCATTGCCAACACCCGATCCTAGTCCATCAACAGTCTTTTCTAATATATAATTCATATAATTATCTTCATTAATAATTATATTTTGTCCATTATACTCAACTTGAGTATTGTCAATAAACTTTGAAAAAGCTAGTCTTGGAATAGATGATGAAGAACTACCATTTTCCGATCTAAAAGTTATTATAGATGAAACATTTTCATCTGATCCCAATCGCTTTTTCAATTCAATAAATAGTGGATTATTTTGATTTTCCTCATCAAAATAATCATTATTCATAAATTCAACAACTATTCCATTTTCAAAAGATTTTAGTTTATCTAAATCTAAATTATTTTTTTTAACTGTTTTCCATGAAATTAACACTCTATTTTTTCTTGGAGTTCTTTTTTGAAATAACTCTTCAGGAACATTATACATACCTGTCTTGTTACAAATATTGTTAAATTTGGTTCTAATATTTTCACCATATGAGCCAAGATATTCAAAACATTTTAATTTCATACTTCTCTTTTCTTCAAACATATTAAACCTCCATCTTATTATCCCTATTAACAATTATAACATATTTAAGCCAAATTTTCGTAAGTTTTAACCAATTTTTAATTTTTTGAAAGCATTCATACTATAAAGTAATGATTAACAAAATTTGATACAAATAAAACAAATTAAAACAAACATAAATAATGAGTTGCCATCTAAATGCCACCTAGAGCATAATAAAAAGGCTATAAAACCTTATAAATAAACAAAATGAGACGCTTACGCGTCTCTTCAGGGGGAAATATTATTATCAGTTCGTAACAATTTAATATCACGTTAAAGTCTTATAAAATAAGGCTTTTTCTTTTATATAAATTTATAAAAGTTTATAAAAATCACTTTATTTTTAACGTTTAGTATCTAGTTTTGGTATCTGGAAATCTAATATAACAATTACTCAATACTTCTATATATAATAATCAGAAATAATCTTATTCTAAATCCAATTGTGATATTATTCGTTTCCTTTTCCTAGGATTTGCTAAAGCATTTAATTCTTTAACAGTTTGATCTATTACTTTTTTTTCTTCATCTGTCAAAGTTCCATAATTTGTTATTTCCAATTGTTCTCCATCATATAATTTATCAGCAAACTCTATATAATCAAATTTTTCTTTTGTTTCGTCATTTATAAAATTCACCAAATTTCCATTCTTTTCAATTTTATATTTCATCATTTTCCTCCTTATATGTTTTTATATTGTATTTTTTAAATCTTTTCTTTATAGACTTCTTTCCACCATCAGTTATATCAGCAATAATATCCAAACATTTCTTATCAAATATTTTGTTTTCTATATAATTAGACCTAATAGTAATATTGTCGCCATTTGCTCTGCAATATATTATATTTTCTGCATCTGCTAAAACTGGAATGGTTGCATTATGGCTAACAATAATAATTTGCTTCTTAGTTTTTGACTTTTTTATATCATTTATTAGTTTATTATTTATATATTTATTGGCTAAATTATCTTCTGGTTGGTCAATTATTAATGGTGCCTCATCTTTACCGTATTGCAAAATCAACTCTGTTAAAACTGCTGTTTTCCATCCAGGACTTAACTCTTTCCAATTTCTTTTATCAGAAGTAATTATTTTATAATCATATTTGTTGGATGAAGTAAATTTAGAAAAAATCTTTTGTTTAAAAACATCATAGTTATCAATTTTATATGATTTATTCAACTTATCCAAAAACAAATCGGATGGTTTTATTTTTTCAAAATCAGTTATCTTATTATCGTTTTTTAAAAAATCATTGATATAATCTATGATATTGTTTTTTGTTATTTCCAACTTGTTTTCAATAAATAATTGATGACCAGAAATAATTATAGGCTTTGATTGTACCTTATAAGAAAATTTGGCTAATTCATTTAAAGCTTTATCAAATTTTTTTCTTTCCTCTAAATATTTTGATATATATAATAGTGCTTTCTCATAATTATTATTTTTTGTTTTTATCTCATTATCATCATATTTGTAATTTTCATCGAATTCTGTCTTATGTTTTTTTATTATTTTCCTAATATATTTTTCAAAATAACTCTTTTTATATGCAGTATCTAGTTTTTGTTTAATAGATTCTATTTCTTCTTTTATATCTTCTATATAAATATTAGTTTTGCTAAATTTATATATTTCATCTAAATAATCTTGATGCTTTTCATATTCATCTTCATTATAATCTAACTTATCAATAATATTTTCCTTTGGAAATAGTTTTTCTAGTGGATTTTCTCGTTTACTCTTAAACAAAATTAAATTATCTAAATTAGTTAATGCCATTAAATTATTTTGGTAAACTTCTATTAGTTCAACTGCATTAAGGAGATTTGCTAATACATTATTAAGTTTATTTAATTTATCAGAAGTTTTTCGTTTAGATTGTTCAGTGGGTCCAAACATCTGCTTTATTAAAGGAATATCCTCGATTTTATTTTTATTTGCAACATCTGATATAAAATTTTGATTTATATAATATGGAACAAAACCAGCAGGATTATCAACTACCAATCCATCAAAGTCATATTTTACTGAATAATCAATCTTACCTAGTTTATGATTTATTTCTTTTACAAGAGTATCAACTAATAAACTCTTACCTGATGATGATTCTCCAATAACAACATTTAATCCCTGTTTAAAATTAACATCAATATCTAGCAAATCATTTTTTATTTTGTATCCATGTATATATTCCTCATATAAATTTGGAATATTTTCGGAATATATTAAACGATTTGATTCTGATAAAGCTATTCTTAATCCTTCAAAAGTTGGTTCTGCAATAATCCATGTTGGTATAAATTTTTCAGCCTTATCATCTTTTGGATTCGGATATTTTGTTGGATTATAATTATCAGAACAGGTAATTAAATTAGTGAACTCATCTATTCCTAGTTTTTTGAAATAATTCTTTGTTTTTTCCTTTCCAGAAGTGGTTCTGGCTGTAAAACCATCAAATTGATTATAGTATAAAACTTTTTCCATTACATTATCAAATTTTATTCCTTTAGGCATTGCTTTATCAAATGTACTATGATTTTGTCTACCATGTGGAAGAAGTATAAAATCGTAATCGTTAAAAGCATTAATTATTTCTTCTAATTTTGGAATATCTTTATAATCTTCTTTATCAATTTCTTTTTTTGGATATAGCATATCAAGTTTTTCATTTATTTTGTCTATATTATCACCATTTATTTTCACATTAAAGAATATATGGCAATGATATGGCTTTTTCATTGTATCATAACTTACATGTAATTCAGCACCCAATATTAAGTAATACATATCTGGCAATTTATTCAAATAAATTTTCTTATTTATTATGTTATGATCAGTAAATGATATAAGCTTTTTCTTATCACAAGATATCTTATTAATATTTTTTATCAGTGCATCAATATCATATTCAACCCCATCTTTAATTTTATTTGGATTTTCAGATGTATTAATATGCAAGTCTGTATAAACGGGTTCAAATGACTCTTTTCTAATCATTTAATTCACTTCCTTACTACGAAAAAACGCCAATACAAAAACTTATAATCATAAGCCTGTACTAGCGCTTCTTTTTATATATACTATTATATCACATATTTCATTATTTTTATTATTAAATGACACATGACACATTGTTTGTTAGTACCCTACTCACATTTATAATGTCATAGTGTCATTATTCAGTATTGATTTCTTTTTAATAACACAACCTGTTTTATCAACTTTAAAATTATGATTAAACATTATACTAACTGTTATAAATTGATAAACTGATGAACATACTTGTCCTATTCCTGTACAAAAAGGTGTTTTTAATAACGACATAAGCATTCTAAGTGTTGATGCTATTATCTTATTTGATGTAATTTTAAAAGCTGAATATTCTAATTGTAAATAACAAGTTTTAATTCTATATATTGGATATATTAAGAAATTTACTATTTCAAAAGAAAAATATATCATTGTAATTTTAAAATCTAAATCATAAAATCTAAATAAAAATGCAAACATCATCAAACTTGTTCCAAATAATATTCCTAATAATTTATAAGCATTGTTTCTATGTTCAATATAATTAAACTTTCTTTTACTAATATCTATTGTTGCTGCCTCTTTTATAGCATCAAATGTATCCCATTGTGTATCAGTTATTAAAGCTATAAAAGTCAAAGCAGTTGCATACATTTCTCCATATTCTAAAGCATTAGATAATCCAAATAAGAATATTAAAAAGAATGCAATATTATTGAACAATTCAACTGAATCATATTTTATACACTTTAATACATTAATATTAAATTTAAACTTGTTACTATTTTTAATATAAATATACAAAGTATATATTGCTAATGGAATTAATGTTGTTGCAATTATAATAACTTGATTTTTTGTTATTAAAGCTGTTCCAATTAATAATATAAAATTTAATAAATTAAATACTAATGAATGTTTATTTGCTAATTTATTTTTTTCTTCATAATATAACTTATCTTGCATCATTGCAAATTCTAAACAAATAAATAGTTGTAATATTGAATATATAGTAAAATTTTTATATGTATTTATATCCATATTCATAAAACTAATATAATTATCTACATTTAATATAATTATAGTAAAAATAATTATAGAAACAATTGTTCCTAATATTAAGCCAGACATTACCGCATCTTTATTTTTATCTTTTTCTTTACTTATATTAGCCCCAGTAGAAAATATAGATTTAATTATATAATATATAAATTGTAATGGATAAGTTAAAGTAAATATATTAATTAAATTCTTATCAACTATTATCCCAAGTAGAAACCAAGATATTATTGGTATAAATGATAATAGTGATAAATCAAAACTAATTCTTAATAATCTTTTCACAATAACACCTCTTTACTACATTTTAAAAAGCGATAATACCATTTTTTTCTCTTCTTCATCAACTTTAATATAGTTTGATACAAATTTTTTAATTGCCTCTCTAACAGTTAAATCTTTATCAAAATATTTTTGATAAATACCAGCATCATATATTAAACCATCTTTTTTTCTTTCAATTTCAAAAAACTCTATTATTTTTCTTAATAAATAAAAATCAATATCACTATTATTCATAAATAATAATTCATGCATTAACTTGTTAATTTTATTATAATTCAAGTTTATAATAAGATTTTGTTTTTCTTCTTCAGTTATCTCTCTATTTTGATAATATATTAATAAATCATTTACATCATTAATATAATAATTGCCTGGATCGATTAAATATAATTTACCGTTATAAACAATATTAGATTTATTTATATCTATTAACCTTACACATAATTTATTAAGAATATCAATATCTTGTTTTATAATCATTAATTCATTTAATAAATTTGCCATTGTATCATTATGCATATCTTTTTCATTTTTTATATAAATCATGGTATAACCAATTAATTCATCATTGTTAAATATTAGTGATTCAGGCATCAAAATTCTTGATGTTTTTATAGATGATAGATAATTTAATTCTTCAATACTTTTATGTCCAAGTTTATAATCTTTTTTAAATATTTTATAAACAAAATTTTCATCATTATATACAGTCATTTCTGAACCTTTTTCACTTAATAATTCTAAAAGTTCAATATCTATTATTTTTTTATTTTCATTATTAATAACTTCCATCTATATCCCTCAACAAATGTTATTTAATACTACTTATTTTACTATATATATCATACCAACTATAACATCTGAAAATATTGTTACCTTTACAATTTTTGTTATATCCTGCATGAAAACATATAACTGGAATCCTTGTTGATATTTTGTTTATATTGTCAACTTTATCTTCTATCATTACATCAATATTATTTTCTAAACATATACTAAGTTTATCTTCTGGACTAAATATTATTTTGTCATATTCAATTTCATTTTTTCTAAGCCATTCTAGAGCGATATTTTTATTATCTTCTATACTCATTACACTCGCAGAATGAGATAAAAAACTACCTCTTGCAGTAATAATATAAATTTCATTACCATCTTGTTTTAGTTTTTTTATTACTTCACTAGCAAACTTTCTAACATCAACATTTATCGAATAATCTTTAAAATATTCATTCCAAAATTCATCATCTAATTTACTATCAACTTTAAATATATCGGTGGTTTCATAACCTTCATTATTTATTATCTCTTTATCATACTTTTCAAAGTAAAACTTACTACCATAATCTAATTGCCATTGTTCTATATCAGTTAATACACCATCTATATCTATTCCTATTCGCATTTAATTCACCTACTTCAATTTAATATTATAAACATTAAAAATTTTACTTATTATAAATCTTAAAATTTTAGAACTTGTCATCATTGTATATCTTTTTTCTAATATTTCTTTAGTTATATTTAAATTACTATTATTACACAATAATTCATATTCAACATTATTATCTACAATATACTTATTAGTACCAACAAATTCATTTCTTAAATAAAATTGTTTTCTTTTATGCTTAATATCGGATACTTGTTCACTTTTTTTCAATACATTTTTATAACTTTTATTTAATTCTTTTAATATTTCTGAACCATATCCATTATTTCTTTGACTTTTTTCAATAGCAAAATACATTAAATAACCAATATTATCATATTCAATAATATATTGAAAACCAATTACTTTATCTTTGCTATATATTACATTAAACTTTACATTTTTTTCTTTAGTAACCAATATGGAAATCTTTCATCTTTATCAAATGATTCATAGTACAATTTTTTATCAAATTCTTATCACTAGATGATAGAAAATCAACATAATTAAAATCCATATTGCCACCTACAGTTCATATATCTTTATTTCACAATTATTTATCACTGTTATCGCTTTCATAAAAATAGGTATTAAATAAAGGATTTATAGAATTTCGTGGGTAACTTATTATATTTTCAATATATGCATCTATTTCATCAGCATAACTAACAATATAAGCTTCAGCCATATGCTTATCTAAAGTATCCATATGAGTTGCAATTATATGAAGGGCTTGATATTTTAATTTATCTGAAATATCTTCTTTAGACAAATATTCTTCCACAATTTTTTCACCTATATAAACATGGTCGACAAGTAGATAATTATAATTCAAATTAGAATGAATTTCATTTTCTTTATCATATTTATCAAATATTTTTATTTTACCTAAATCGTGCAAAATTGCACCAAACAAAATTAAATCAATATCAATATCTTTCTCGTATGTTAATGCTATGTTATATGATATTTTTGTAACATTTAATAAATGGTCTAATAAACCACCATCAAAACATTGATGTGTTCTATTATATTTAAATTTTTCTATTCCGTCATGACCTGCACCACGACATGATAATTCTTCTTTAAAATCATTCAATATATTAATGCATACATTTCTTAATGATTTATTTTTAATTTTATTTGCATAATTTATTAATCCATTAAATTTTTCTTCTTTTTCTTCTTTTGTTAAATCTTTAAATTTTTCTTTCATAATTCATACTCCTTAATTTCACAATTTTCAAGTCCTCTATTTAAAAACTTACCATCTTGTATTCCTTCAAAATATCCACTGAATGCCTTTGATACTCCACTATGTGCCACTATTAATACACTTTCATAATCTTTTTGTTTTAGTTCGTCTAAAAAGTTATATACTCTTTTAAAAAACTCTTGAATATTTTCACTTGTCCCATATTGTATTTCTGTATAATAATTCCAATATTCTTCTCTATTTGTGCACTCATTTGGTTTACCACTTAAATCTCCACAATCCCTTTCACTTAACCTATCATCAGTTATAATACTATCATCGTAATATGTTAGTATGTTTTCAGTATGTATTGTTCTTAAAAGTGGAGATGAAATAACCATATCGAACTTTATATCTTTAATTTTATCTCTTAATTCTAATGCCTGCATAATCCCATTATCTGTTAAATCTTCATTTTCATTATTATACATTTTTAATACATTATGAGGTACTTCACCATGTCTAACTATATATACTTTCACTTATAATCCTACTTTCTTACAATTTAATTTTTTCTTTGGTAATTTACTATAATCATATTTATTCATAATTGGATTAAGTAATTCTTGAGCTTTATTTAATTCTTCTATTGCTTGTTCTAAAGTGTATTTACTTTTGCCATCTTTAAGTAATGTCAAATGTTCTGCTACTTCAAATATAATAAATCCTGCTTCTCTTGCTTTTTCTCTTTTAGTAATATCAAATTGTAATAAATCTGTTTCTGATTCTTTATATTGTTCAATTAAGTCTTTTAAATCTTTACTGGATTTATTTGCATATTTATCTTTATTTTTGTGAGCATGAAAATATAAAGAAATTGCATCATATCCAGAAGCTTTTAATAGTTTCTGCAATGACATATCTAAAGTTTCAGCAATTTTACGTAGATCATCAATATCTACTTTTTTTATTTTACCGTTAATTAAATCATTTAAAGTACTTCTACTAATACCTGTTAATTTAGCAAGTTCTCTTTGTGAAATACCTTTTAACTCTCAACAATTTAATTTTACCACGTTTTTGTTTAAACATCTAGTTTTTCGGTCAAATTGTACTGACAATATTTTCGACAGCGTAATATTTAAATTGTTCTTAATATCGGACATCAACAAGAAAGTAGGTAAAGAATATGAAATTATTTAAAAAGTATAATATTGATAACTATATAATTCCTAAGTATTTATCTATCTGGGCAACTGGTATGCTTAATTCTTTATTAGTTAGAACTGATGATGAACTTGAAAAACAAGGTTATCTTATTCCAATACTAACTAAAGAAGTTATAGCATTTTTTAATATTGATATACCTTATTTAGAATCTAGGTTTTCTAGTAAAAAACTAATAAAAAATATGTAAGAAAAAAGATACAACTTGAAACAGATAAATGAATTAAACAAATGCATAAAAAATCAAGTTTATTTATCACTTTAAGCCAAGTTGTGTTTTTTTCGTATGTTATACTTTCGTTACTATTAATAATACTATTATAAAGGATTTATAATTTTTGTCATTTAAAAACTGACACTTTTTTTCATGTCGGTTTTACAATACTTAGTTATTTGCCGTTTATTGACAAATTGTGTTTGTTCGAGAACTTGCTTATAAGCATAAAAAAAAGTGCCATCCATAAAGGATGGCCAGGGGGTTTTGGTTGAACACTCCTATAATTTTAAACGAAATCATAAGAGTATCCGCGTGACATCATCACGCTATTATAATTATATAGATAATATTACAATAAGTCAATATTCTAATCTAAATTTATAGAACTTTCAATAATCTTTTTTACATTGATATTTTCTTCGAGTAAATATTCTTTATTATTTAAAAACTCCAAACTATCTTGTTGTGCTTTAACTAAAATATTAAAATCATTTTTAATGTTAGCAATGCTAAAACACATATCGCCACTTTGTTTTATTCCAAATAGATCTCCACTACCTCTTAATTTAAAATCCTCTTCACTTACTTTAAATCCATCAGTAGTTTTTGTTAAAATATCTAGTCTTTTTGTCTCATGTGATGAAACTAAAATACAATATGATTGTAATTCATTTCTTCCTACTCTTCCTCTTAACTGATGTAATTGAGAAAGACCAAATCTAAATGCATCAAATATAACTATCATTGTTGCATTTTCCACATCAACTCCAACTTCTACTACAGTTGTACTTATAAGAATATTTATATTATTACATTTAAAATCTTCCATTACTTTTTCTTTTTCTTCATTATTAAGCTTTCCATGTAAAATACCTATATTATATATTTTTCCAAAAGCTTTATTCATTTTTTCATATAACTCATTAACGTTTTCCAAACTTATTTTTTCGCTTTCTTCTATAAGTGGAGCTATAACATATATTTGATGTTTCATTTTTAATTGTTCATTCATCAAAATTAAAACATCTTTTATTTCATTATTGTTTTTTAAATAAGTAATTACTTCTTTTCTACCACTTGGCATGGTATGTATACTTGAAATATCCATATCGCCATATATTGTTAAAGCATAAGTTCTAGGTATTGGTGTTGCACTCATATATAAAATATCTGGAGTCAAACCCTTATTCTTTAAATTACCTCTTTGATTAACACCAAACCTATGTTGCTCATCAGTTATTACTAAGCTTAAATTATTATAAACAACATTCTCACTTATTAAAGCATGTGTTCCAATTATTACATTTACTTTTCCTTCTTTTAAATCATTTAGAATTTTCTTTTTTTCACTAGACTTGGTTTTACCTGTTAAAAGGGCAATTTCTATATTATAATTTGAAAAAAGCTTTTTTATATTATTATAATGTTGTATTGCAAGTATTTCAGTTGGTGCCATTAACGCACTTTGCATACCACATAAATAATTCATATAAACAGTTATAAAAGAAACAATTGTTTTTCCACTTCCAACATCTCCCTGCAATAATCTATTCATTCTATTTGAAGAAGATAAATCATTATAAATGTCATTAACACTTTTTAATTGGTCTTCCGTCAATTTAAAATCAAGATTGCTTATAAAATCATCCAGTTTACTTCTATCAATATTTCTAGATATTCCAATTTTATTTCTTTTTGATAGTTTTAAACTATTCATTTTTATCATAAATAAAAATAATTCCTCATATTTAAGTGTATTAAGTGCAGATTTAAGTTCATAAATATTATTAGGGTTATGAACTTTAAATATACTATTTTTTTTATCTAATAATTTATATTTTTCTAAAAATCTATTTGGAATATAATTTACAACATTAAAGTCATATTTAAGCGCTTTTTTTATTATAGTGGATATTTGCTTTGAAGATAATCCACTTGTTGAATGATATATAGGTTCTATAGTAGGAACTTCTGGTATTAGCCCTAACCTTATTTCTGATGCAACTATGGTATTATGTTTTTTATCATATTTACCAATAATAATAACTTTAGTTGAAATTTTAAGTGTTTGTTTCAAAAAACCTCTATTAAAAATCACTACATTTAATAGATATTTTCCAGTATTTAGTTTAAATGACATTTTATCTAATCTTCTGTTGAAATAAAAAACGTTTGGATTAGTTTCTATAACTCCATCAATTATTATTTTATCATCATTTTCTAATTCATCTATATTACTTCTTTTAATTATTTCATATCTAAATGGATAATAAGAAACTAATTCATCTATAGTATTTATACCTATTTTCTCAAATTTTTTTATTATTGAAGGTCCTACTCCTTTTATACAATCTATATTCATAAATTCACATCCTATAATAAGTATACCATTTAAAATATGAATTTCTTTTATTTTTTGATTTTTTTCTAAAAAACTATTGACAAAGTAACCTTTTATGAGTATTATATGCAGTACCAATTCGATTTAGGCGAATTGGAGCTAGTATCACACTAGCCAACCCCTTTTTATTCTTTTATTGAACAGTTCTCAGGGGGACTGTTCTTTTTTTGTAAAAAAATATCAAAAAAACCTCATTACAAGGTTTAATTTGTTTTTTCACTTAGTTTTTTATAATAATTAAATCTTTCTATAGAATTTTGTTTATTTTTTAAAAGTAATTCTTCAGATTTTTCTTTATTAATAGTTTTAAGCATTGAAAATCTTGTTTGTTTGTTTAAAAATTCTTCATATAAATCAAAGTTAGGTTCTTTATAATCTAAATATAATTTTTTTTCAGTTGGATTATAATGAAATAATGGGAAAAAGCCACATTCAACTGCCATTTTACTCATATCCAAACTATTATTCATTCCACCTTTTATACCATGTGATATACAAGTTGAGTATGCAATTATAATTGATGGTCCATTATATGAAGCTGCTTCATTAAATACTTTTAATATTTGATTATAATTAGCTCCTATTGATATTTGAGCAACATATACATTAGGATAAGAAAGAGCTAAACGAGCTAAATCTTTTTTATTTTGTTTTTTTCCATCTGATGTAAATGATGCAATACTACCAATTCTACTTGATTTTGATGATTGACCCCCAGTATTAGAATATACTTCAGTGTCAAGTACAAGTATATTTACATTTTGATTACTTGCAAGTACATGATCTATTCCACTATATCCAATATCATATGCCCATCCATCTCCACCTATCATGAACACTGTTCTACTTGGAATATAGTCTTTCAATTCTAATAATTCTTTAGTTTCATTATAATCTATTAGATTATAAACTTTTTTTGTTATTTCATAATCATCATAATTATTTAACCATTCAGTAAATAATTCTTTATTTTTACCTTCTAAATTATTTTCCATTATATTTTTTATTCTAGTTCTTATATAGTTATTTGCATTTAATATTCCAAATCCAAATTCTGCATTATCTTCAAATAATGAATTCATCCAAGGTAATGAGTATGGAATACTGGGAATACTTCCTCCATATATAGATGAACATCCTGTAGCATTAGCAATAATTAAGTTTTCTCCAAACAATTGTGTAAGAATTTTTATATATGCTGTTTCACCACAACCAGCACATGCTCCTGGGAAGCAAAACTTAGATTGTTTGAACTGTGAACCTTTTACTGTATATTTATTAAAGATTGGTTTATATGTGATGTTTTTATCTAAATAATCATATATTTCTTGTACATTATTTCTTAGTTCAATATCAATATTTTTTGATATAAGTGCTTTTTCTTTACTTGGACATGTTTTTATACATAAACCACATCCTGTACAATCTTTTATTGATATTCCTAATATAAAATACATATTTTCTTTTCCAAGCATTTTTTTACATTTTTCTTTTATATATTCTGGGCTGTCATTATATTCTTTTTCATTTAATATAAATGGTCTTATTACTGAATGTGGACATACAAATGAACATTGATTACATTCTATACAATTTGAATTAATCCATGATGGTACGAATTCTGATGTTTTTCTTTTTTCTAATTTACTTGTTCCACACTCAAAACTTCCATCCATAATATCCATAAACTTTGAAACTGGAATAGTATCTCCTTTTCTTTCTTTAATTAAGTCAAATATTGTCTGTGATTTCTTGTTTATTTCTTTATAATTGTTATCATAATTAATTTGTTTTAAATATAGATCTACTTTTTTTATTGCTTCTATATTATTTGAAACAATTTCTTCTCCCTTATCCCAAAATTTTTCTCTTATATTTTTAATTATTTTTTCTTCTAATTTTTGGTAATCTACTATATTTAAAAGTTTTAAAATAGAACTTTCCATTATTGTACTAATTTTATTTCTAAGTCCTGATTTTTGGGCTAAATCATAAGCATTTATTATATAGAGTTTAATATTTTTTTCACATAATGTTTTTTTAATATTTTCAGTTATAAATTCATTTACTTCTTCTTCTGTTTTTGATGTATTTAATATAAATATTCCATTATTCTGTATTTTATTTATTACATCAAAATCATTTAAATATGTATCTTTTGTTACCACGATTAATTTGGGATTTTCAACATAATATGTAGATTTTATTTTTTGAGTGCTAAATCTTAAATGGCTTAGTGTTACTCCTCCTGATTTTTTTGAATCATATTGAAAATAGCCTTGTACGTATTTATCTGTATTTTCACCTATCAATTTAATAATTGACTTAGAAGCACTTACCATTCCATCACTGCCATACCCATATATAAGTATTTCATCTGATGTAGTTATTTTATAATTATTATCTATTTTTAAACTTAGGTTTGTTACATCATCTTCTATTCCTACTGTAAAATTATTAATAGGATTATCTAACATATCATATATAGCTTTTATTTGAGCAGGTGTTGTGTTTTTACTTGAAAGTCCATATCTACCACCTACTATATTAAAATGTTTATCTTTTAAATTTGATAGAGCAGATAAAACATCTAAATAAAGTGGTTCACCTACACTTCCTGATTCCTTTGTTCTATCTAAAACTGCAATATTAGAAACAGTGCTTGGTATTTCTTTAATTAAATATTCTTTACTAAATGGTCTATATAAATGAACTTCAACTAAACCATATTCTTTATTTTCATCTATAAATTCTTTAATTGCTTCACAAACTGAACCCATTGCGATAATGATTTTTTTCGCTTCTTTGTTTCCGTAATAATTGAATGGTTTATAATCTGTATTTGCAATTTCATTTATTTTTTTCATATAATCGTTTACTATATTTGGAATAGATAAATATGTTTTGTTTTTAGCTTCTGCTATTTGAAAATATATATCATCATTTTGTGTTGTTCCCTTAACTATTGGATTTAAAGGATTTAATGCTCTTTTTCTAAAACTCTCTATTTTTTCATAATTTACTATTTTTTTTATTTCATCAAGTTCTAATGTATTAATTTTATTTATTTCATGACTTGTTCTGAAGCCATCAAATGCATGTATAAATGGCATACTAGATTCTATACTTGATAAATGCGCTACTGCAGAAAGTAGGTTTGCATCTTGTACTGATGATGACATTAAAATCGAAAATCCTGTTGCTCTTGTTGCATATATATCTTGATGATCGCCAAATATGCTAAGTGCATGAGTGGCTAAACTACGTGCTGCAACATGTATAACACAAGGTAACATTTCACCTGCTATTTTATACATATTTGGAAGCATTAAAAGTAATCCTTGGCTTGATGTAAATGTTGTTGTTAAACAACCTGCCTGTAATGATCCATGAATAAAACCAGCTACACCAGCTTCACTTTGCATTTCTATTACTTTAACATTTTCATCAAATACATTTTTTCTTTTTTGCTTCCATTCATCTATATGTTCAGCCATGGGACTTGATGGTGTTATAGGATAAACTCCTGCAAGTTCTGTAAACATGTATGCAGACATACTACTAGCTTCATTTCCATCTATTGTCAATGTTTTCATTTTATCACCTTTTTCTATATTTATTATATCAATATTATATTGAAAAAAAAAGAAAATAGTAAAAAGCTATTAATTATTTTCTTCATTATAGTTCCATAATCCAAGTTTTCCATTTATATGTATTGGTTTTTCATATTTTTTTATATTTTCTAATTTCCAAGCATAATTTCTTACATGCCTACTTCTACCATAAACTGTTTTATTAAGTTTTATTAGTTCTTGTTCAAGTTTTTCATCTACCAATATACAATCTACTAGTTCTGCTTCTCCTATTATATAACCCATATTATACTTTAAGTTATATTCTTCAAATCTTTTTTCTACGTCTTTTTCTAAAGTTTTTCCTGCATGAATTAATATTTTACCACGATAGTTTGTTTTCCAACTTCTAAATTCGTATTTTTTATATCCAGATATTATTAAAGTTGCCCATGGTTCTTTGATTGTTAATGCTTTCATATTATTACCTCTTTTTTTAATTATTTTTTTAAATTCGTGTTAAATTGTTTTCATTCAATATGAATTTTTTATTATCATAATTATATTTTAATCTTACAAAGATTTTACAACGTTTTCATAACACTACTCTAAATCAATGTAGTACAGTTTTTCTCCATTATTTAAATTTTCAATATATTTTGCTCCGAATTTTTCATAATAATTAACTAAGTTTGATTTTAAATATACTTTTGAATAATTTAATTCTTTTGCTTTTTTTATAATAGCGTCATTTAATATTTTTGAATACCCTTTTTTTCTATATTTATCTTTTACAAACATCGTTGCATACCAAGGTGTTAAATCACGTTTTTCATCTCCATCATATTTAAATAAAGATATAAATCCAATTAGTTCATCATTATTTACTAGTGCTTGTACACTAATTACTTTATCATCTTCTAGTATTTTATTAACTTTTTTTTCTATATATAAGTTCATTTCTAATAAACTTTTTTTAGTACCCCATTCCAAATTACAAAGTTTTACATATTCTTTTAACAGTGTTTTGTTATTTTTTAATTCAATTATCTTCATTCTATCCCTCTACACTATTATATTATAACAAAAAAACTTCACAAAAGTGAAATTTTTATAAATTTTAACGTCCTGCTAATCCTGAACAGCTACCACAATCATTATTTACTACTACATTTTCTTCGCTGCATGTATATTGTGGTGTATAAGTATGAGTGTAAATATGTTTGTTTACTACATGTGTATGTATTGGGCAACAATGTGGAACTTCATGATAAAATTCTTTTTCTATACATTTTGTTATTGTTGGTTCCATAACTGGTCCTTCCATTTGTTGTTGACAGCATCCATTATTCATAGGAAACCCAAATCCAACTTGACGATTGCAGCAACAGTTTTTATTAAATAACATTTTTTATCCCCCTTATCTAGTTTATAATATGAGGGATATTTATAATTGAATATGTTATTTGCCATAAATTACATTATAATATTAAAAAATAAAGCACTTATTATACCTAACATTATGCCACCCACTACTTCTAGTGGTTTATGTCCTAGTTCTTCTTTTAATTTTCCGAAATTAACTTTAATATCATTTGAAAATAGTTCATCTACTATTAAATTAATTGCTTCTGCTTGTTTACCACTTTGCATTCTAAGTCCCATTGCATCATAAGCTACTATGAGTGTAAAAACTAAAGGAAGAGCAAAAAAAGGTGAATCAAATCCAAAATTTAATCCCATAAGCATTGTAATTGATGTTGAAAATGAGGTATGACTACTAGGCATTCCACCACTTCCGTTAAATAGTCTTCCCCACTTTAGTTTTTTTGACTTTATTGATTCTATCCCAAATTTAATGATTTGACATAATATAAGTGTAATAATTGGAATTGTTATATATTTATAATGATTAAGCATAATTCACCTAAACCTTTTCTAAATTTTTTAAAAACGTTTTACTTCTTAAATATAATCCAGTGTATCTATCATAATACATATCTAAAAAATCATTTATTTCTTTTTTTGATACCTCTCCTATTTCTAATTTTGAAATTTTTGATATATCAACATAATAAAATAATCTTATTAATTTGATTGCTTTTTCGCCTATTATTTTTTCAGTTGAATAACAGTTTTTACATACATATCCGCCCTTGTCACTAGATAATGTCACTATATTATTTGTTGATCCACAAACCGAACATCTATCAAGTACTGGCATAACCCCTAAATAGTCTAAATATTTAAGCTCAATAATATTCATTATTATTAATGGATCATAACCTTCATTTATTTTAATCAATCCTGATAACATAAGATCAAATATATTTTGATTTGTTTGTTTTACAACTTGTTCTGAAAGTTCTAAAATATATACTGCATAACTAATTTTATTTATATCTTTTATAATACTTTTAAATGGATTAATTATATCTGCACTTACTAAAGTAGAAAGTTTTCCTTCTTTATAGATTATATTAAAATATGCATAACTAAGTTTCGCAGTTGATACTCTAAATTCACTTTTTAAAGTTCTTGCTCCTTTAGCTATTATTCCAATTATCCCATATTCTTTTGTTATAACATTAATTATTTTGCTTGTTTCACCATACGCTTTTTCATTTATAACAATACCTTCTACTTTTTCAATCATCATTTCACCTTCTCAAAACGATATTTCTGATTAACATTTGGGTATTTTTCTTTATCTACTAAAGAAGTAAACATTTTATATTTTCTTGCCCAATAATTATCATCTTCTCTATATATAACTATATCTTCTAATGTTTCACTATCCTTTGCAATGCATACAATTTCTACTATTTTTCCTTTAAAATGTTTATACTTGTCTCCTGCTTTCATATTTTTCCTCTTTTTTATATTTTATATAATATTCTATTTTTCCTGTTTTTTTAAATAAATCCCAAAGTAATTCTTTATTCATAAATAGCCACCTTTCTAATTTATGATGGCAATTATTTAAACTTTTATTCAGTTTTCAAAATCATTATAACCAAATTCCTGAAGATATTTTTCTTTATCTCTCCATTTTTTTATTGTTTTTACAAATAATTCTAAATATACTTTTTTATTTATTAACTGTTCTATATCTTTTCTTGAAGATATACCAATTTCTTTTATTTTATTACCTTGTTTCCCTATTATTATTTTTTTTAAGGAATCTCTATCTACAATAATTGCTACATTAATATTAGCGCTTGTTTTATCTGATTTTATACCTTCTGTTATACAAGTTATTGAATGTGGAACTTCTTCTTCTGTTAAATTAAATATTTTTTCCCTTACTATTTCTGATATCATAAATGGAATTGTTTTATTAGAAATTGTTCCTTCTTCATAATATTTAATATTGTCTGGTAAATAATTTCTTAATACTTTTATAAGAGTATTTATATTATTTTTTTTAAGTGCGGAAATAGGTATTATTTCATTAAAATCATATAAATCTTTATATTCATTTATTTTTAAAATTAACTGTTCTTTATTAAATTTATCAATTTTATTTATTATTAAAATAACCGGTTTATTTTGTTCTTTTAGTTTTTCTATTATGTATTTATCTCCAGGACCTAAATTTTGACTTCCATCTATTAAAAATAATAAAACATCTACATCATTAATACTATAATAAGCTTGTTTATTTAACACTTTTCCTAGTTTATGTGTTGGTTTATGTATTCCAGGAGTATCTACAAATACTATTTGTGTTTCTTTATCATTATATATTCCTTGTATTATATTTCTTGTAGTTTGTGGTTTATTAGATGTAATTGCTACTTTCTTACCCACTATACTATTAATTAGTGTTGATTTACCAACATTTGGTCTTCCTATTAATCCTACAAATCCACTTTTCATTTTAAATCATCCTCTGTAAATGGGTATGGGCATAAATCTTTAACTTTTAATTTTAATTCATTTCCTAGTTTGTCCATACATATTATTTCATCGTTTTCATTAAAAAATTCTGAAATAACCTGTCTACAAATAAAACAACAAGTACTTATTTTATTACTATCTCCGCACATAACATATAGTTTATCAAAATCACCTTTTTTGTATCCTGATGAAATGGAAGATGCAATAGCACTCCTTTCTGCACAAATACATGCACTATATGATGAGTTTTCAATATTTACACCACTAAATTCTTTTCCATCTTTCATACGTACTATTGCAGCTACTCTATAGTTCGAATATGGACTATATGAATTATTTAATAATTTTATTAGTTTTTCTTTCATTTTTTTCTCCTTATTTTATAAACATTAGTATTTTAGGTAAAAATATAAAAATACCAGATACTAGAGCTACTAAAGCGAAAATAAATACTGCTGCTGAGGCAGTATCTTTTGCTATTTTAGCTAGCGGATGTTTATTTGGACTTACTAAGTCTACTAATGCTTCTATTGCTGAATTAATTAATTCTGTTGACATAACTAGCCCAAATAATATAAAACATATTAACCATTCAAAATATGATATTTTTAATAATATACCAAGCGCAATAACAGTTATACAAATTATTACATGTATTAACATATTTTGTTCTTTTTTAAAAGCATAAACAAGGCCTTGTATTGCATATTTAAAGCTATTTATAAGTCTTTTAGGTCCATGTTTTTTTAGACTATTTCGTGATTCCATATCCATCTAAAATCAGCTCCTGTCTTGAAAACATTACTTTTTCATCTTCTTTTTCCATATGATCATACCCAAGTAAATGTAAAAGACCATGTACAGCTAAAAAGGCTAATTCTCTTTTTTCACTATGTCCATATTCTTTTGCTTGTTCTTTTACTTTATCTATTGATATATATATATCCCCTAACACTCTGTAATCATTTTCATATTTTATATCTTTATAATCTTCTAATGCGAAAGATATTACATCTGTTGGTCTATCTATTCCTCTATATTCTTTATTTATTTTATGAATTTCCTCATTGTTAATTATGATTACATTAAATTCAAGATTGTCTACATTCTCTACTTCTAATGCATATGTAAGTAATGGTTCTAAAATTTCTAAATTTTCAACTTTTTCTTGTGTTTCGTTAAATATTCCTATATTTTTCATTTAAATCATCTCTTTTTAATTATAATATAAAATTGTTTGTTTTACAATAAAAGAAAAAGAATTAAGTCTAATTCCTAAATTCTTCTTGTTTTTTTTATTATTTCATCTATTTTTGATTGTGATTTATAGTTAGAAACAGAATTATCTATTTTAGTATTTTCTACAACTTTATCAATATTGTTTTGAGTACTTTTTAATGTTGCATCTTTCAATTCTTTTAATTTTTTTTGTTGTTCAATCAAATAATCTATTTTTTGCTGTGAACTCATTTGCATTACCTCCAATAATTTTTTCATATTTTGTCTCACATCATTTACAATTATATATTTATTTATATTAAAGTTCGAACTATTCGAACAGATTTGTCAATGGTGCCTGTGAAGAAGAAGTCGAATAACTTTTCTTACAAACATTAATAGGTAGTAATAACTTACTAACTAATATAATTGTATCACAATATTTACATTTTGAGCCAATAAAATGTACAGTTTTACATAAATATATAAAATAAAGTAAATGATTATGATACAATTATATAGAAGGGAGAATGTAATTATGGACAATAGTGTTGAAAATCTAAAAAAAGATATTGACAAAAAAATTAAAGAACTTGAGGATAATGAAATTGATACAGTCGATAAATTAACTGATTATATTGATAAGAAAATCGAAGATTTTGAGAATGAAAATAAAGAACCTACAAATGTGGAAGAATTAACTTCTCAAATAGATAAGAAAATACAAAAATTAGAAGAGGAAGAATAATTATGTTAAGAATTGAAATCTCAAATAGACACTATAATGGTGATTTTGGTGTTGGAAATATATTTGAAGAAAAATATTCATTTGAAATAGATGAAAATTTATGTTATTCTAATTCAATTAAATCATTTTGCAACAACGAAGATTTAGGTAGCAATATTTTATCAAATGTAAATGTCTCTATTCCATTTATTTTAAATGAAAATGACATACAAAAATTAAATAATATTACTAATAATATTCAAAACAATAGTAATTATTTATATAATGAAAGTCATTATAAGAAAGATTCTTTTGATTTTAATAGATATAACTATATCGATATATCAATAAATGAAATTAATTATGAATTATCCATTAAAGATGATGAGAGAATAATAAATGAAATAAAAGAATTGTTTAAAATAAATAAAATTGATGAAATATTAAATAATTCGATTAACAAAATAATTTCTATGGAGAGTGATCACAGTGAATAATGAAGAATTTTCATATTTCTTTCACGGAACTACAATAAATGATCCATCATTAGTTACTGAGATATTTGATAATGGTTTAATAAATTATCGTGGTAATGATATGCTATCTACAATGTGGCCTATGCAAATTAGTGATGGCGAGTTAGGTCAAAAAATGAAAGAATATGCAGGAACAAAAGGTAATGCGGTTTTTGTAATAAAAATACCAAAGTATTATTTAACACCTAGAACAACAAATGGTCAATTACAACAAATACCACTACCAATATGGAAACATTTATCAAGTTCTGGTGAACATGGAGATATTTCTCAACTTAGCCCAGAATTAGTATATGGTGTTTACTTTGTTGAAAATGATTCATTTATGCAAAATCCAAACTATTCTCCAGTTCATAATCCCACTGGGTTACAATTTGATAATCAACAAATTGAATATTTATTAAATAATGGTGCAATGGGTATGTATAATTTTGCTGTTGATAGAAAAGATAAATCATTTGAAGAGTTGAAACAAGCAGATGATATTGCTCATAATTGGGATAATGCTTTAACACAATATAGCGAACATTTTGGTATTGAACAAAATCAAAATCATCACAGCTTGTAATAAAAAATCGTGGCATGTTATGAAATTACAAAGTAATTTTGTAAGTGGCGATAGATTTTTAATATTTATTTTCATTACGAAGTTTTGAAAATAAATAATTGCAATTTATTGCAATTCAAAAAAACATAATTTTGCTTGAACGAAAAGTTCTTGCTTAATTATGTTTTAGGGTTTCAAAAGGGATTATTCCCTTTGCACACCTATTGGCTCTGCCAATAGAGAAGTGTGTTTTATCTATTGGAAATAGATATCACTGACAAGCGAATGCTTGTCTTTTTATATGTCTATATCTCTATCATCATAACCTTTATCAATTCCATAATTTTGTTCATAGATATAGTTATTTATTTCTTCTCCTCTAGGTGTATCATCTGCTATTTCATGTAAATCTCTATCATTATAATAACCTAAATCATGATAAGAAGTTATTTCTTCAACTACATTATCTTTATCTTTTTCACTTCCAATATGAAGAAGTTTATTAAAGAATTTTTTAATAGTTTGTAGCATTACATTTAAGAAATTATGAAGTCTTCTGTTTTCATCTCTTAATTCATCATTTTTATCTTCTAATCTTCTTATCTCAACTGCTAAATGTCTATTTTTTTGTTCCATTTCTCTATAATGATTAGTATAATTATTTAATTCTTCAAATAATGCTTGATTATTAGGCATATCTTTAATTACTCTTTTTGAGGTATTCATAAAGTCTTTTAAAGTATCATAAGTTTCTTTATCAACTTTAACTTCTTTACCAGTAAGAGTTGGTTTAGAAGTTTTTAATTTTTCTTCTAGTATTTCATAATCTCTAGTCATTAAGTGATTTTGTTTTTCCATTCGAGCATCTAATTTTCTAGTTAATTTTTTAAATTCTTTAATAGAGATATGTTCGTTATTGCTATTTTTAATACCTCTTTCTAATTTGAAACCATTATCATTCATTCGTTTCCAATATTTATCTTGAAGCTCGCTAATATACTCGCCAGACTTCATATAATGCTTTTTAGAAATAGTATATTTTTCAGTATTAGTTCTCTTATCAAACTTTTTTATCAAAGGAACAACTACACAATGCATATGAGGTGTTTTTTCGTCCATATGAACGACACTATGTAAAACTTGCTCTTTCGTATAACCTAAATCATTATAAACAAATTCCATACAAGTATCAGCCCATTTTTTTATATCTTTTTTACTCATATTTTTAAAAAACTCATTATCACTAGTAAACATTAATTCATCGGCAACAACACTATTTGAATCATCTAACATTTTATCAAATGGTTTTCTTCGATCTTCTCTTGTTGTTTTTTGTTTTTCTTCATATTCCTTTTTATATTCTTTAACTAATTCATAATATCCTTTGGAATATCTTTCATTAAGTGGAACAATTTCTATATTATTTTTAGACCTAGACATATCTATATCGGGATTAGATTTATAAGACTTTTTATCTCTTTTATTGTGAGCGCCAATTTCTCCTAAATCTTTAAGTGTATTTATTGATTCACTTCTAAATATCGCATAACTCATTATCTTTCAATACCTCTTTAACTTTATCAAAGTATTCTTTATAAACTTGTTTTCCATTAGGTGCAATAACATTTGATAAATCTATGGTTATTACTCCAAGTCTTAAATTTCCTTTTTTATATCTATCTTTAGAATCTATTGCAATTACTCTTATAATTTTTTCTATCTCACAAGAACTTTCAAATGATATAGCATTTAAGTCATCATCAGTTTCTCCAACATAATAATTTAACTTATAATCTTCTCCAAGTGTTTTAGATAACTTTTTAAAGTATTTTTCTGCTTGTTCCTTTGTTTTCATTTCCCAATTCATACGAAGTAGATAACCATAATCATCTTCAAATAAATTAAAGTTATAAGGTATTCCATATTCTTTATGATTTGTTCTCATATCAGCTAGAAAAGATTCTCTAAAATTACCACCTGTTATATTTATTTCTTTATCAGTTTTATCTATTGTGATAAAGTCGATATATTTTGCAAATAACTTTTGTTTTTTATCTCTAGGTGTTTCTAACCATTTATTTATATTTATAAAGAATAAATATGGATTCATAAATTCATCTATTTGTTGTTTATCTTGAATTATTAATAAATCATCAACTGTGAAACTTAAATTTTCATATTGTTTTTGTTTTTGCCATTTTTTATTTAATTCGTTCTTATTAAATTCAATTTGGTTAATTTCATTCTCAAAATCTTCAATCTTTAAAATACCTTTAATATAAGCAGTTTTAATTCTATCTAATTGTTTATCTAAATCTTTTATTTCTTTATCATAGTCACTTTGTTTATTATCTAATTTAGATTTAATAAATGGTGCATAGTAATCATTAATTAATTCATCTTGCTTATTTAATTCTATTAAAAACCACTTTAATTGTTCTTCAATATTTATCTCGCTAAAATAAGTTTTACAATGTTCACATTTATAGTAATAGTATTTATTACCATTCTTTTTAGTAGTAGCACAACCACCTAGAAATCTACCACATTTAGCACATTTTAGTTTATTAGTGAAAAGATAAGTTGCTGTTCTTTCATAATGCCTTGCATTTCTTTGTTTTTGATACTGACAATCTTCCCATTTTTGTTTACTAACAATAGGTTCAACTACATTTTCATAATATATAGGCTTTTTTGTCCTTTTTCCGTGTATATAATCGCCTTTGTATAGTTCATTAGTAATAATATGGTTTATAGTAGAATCTCGCCAATTTGTCTTTCCTAATATCTTTTCTTCGTTATATATGTTTGCGATTGATTGATAACTTTTCCCCTCTAAATATAAATCGTAAATTCTAACTATAATATCTTTTGTTAATGAATCTGGTATTAACTTTTTATTTTCTCTTTTAAAACCTAATGGTGGTTGATTTGGAATATGTCCAGCCTTTATTGCTCCGACCATTCCAAACTTTGTTCTTTCTGAACATTTTTCTATTTCGTTTTGTGAAACACTAGTCATTATTCTCATAATCATTCTACCATTTGAAGTAGTTGTATTTGATTCATCAGCCATACAATCAATATCACAATCATTTTCATTAACAAATCTCATAAGCTTTTCAATATCGTATACACTTCTTGTAAGTCTATCTAGTTTAAAAGCAACTACAACATTTATTTTTTTATCTTTAACATCTCTCATCATTTCTTGATATGCTGGTCTTTTATCATCTTTTGCACTTATTCCCTCATCAGTATATACTTTATAAATTTCATAACCTTTAAAATTACAAAACTCTGTTAGTCGTTTTTCTTGCTCTGGTAAACTAAATCCCTCTCTTGCTTGGTCTAGTGTACTAACTCTTTTATAAATACCCGCAATTTTCTTTTCTTCATTCATAATATCAACCTCTCTTTCTACAAAAAAGAGGAGTCAAAAATACTAGTAGTTCAAACTAATACTCTTGACTCCTCAATAATACCAATATAATAAGTTTTTAAATGTTTTCGTTTGCTTTTAACCATAGCAGCACCTCGCTTTCTAATAAAAGACTAGATACTGCTTGCTTTTATTGGTTTACTATATTATACTTTTATCTTTAATTTGTCAATTCCTTATTTAGGTAATGAATATTAGTTCGATTTAATATATTCTAATAAATCTTTAAACTTAATCTTTTTATCATAACCATTAATATAAATATCTTCACACTCATCAAACATTAAATAATCTATTTTATTAATAGTTATTATATGAGGTTTTACATAAGCAATATTAGTTCCTTTAATATTTCTAATATTACCATTTTTATATGTAGGTTTAGCATATGCAAACTTAGATATCATATCGACTTTCTTTCTTAATTCCTCACTTATATTTAATTCTTTAGTTTCTATTGTTAACATATAATCACTCTCACTTTCTTTCTTAAATAACAAAAAAACTAACATTTCTGTTAGTAATTTATTACTCTCGAAACTTTAAAAGTTCGAGTTTCCTATCAATATGGTGCCAAAAATAGGACTTGAACCTACAACCTACTGATTACGAGACAGTTGCTCTACCAATTGAGCTATTTCGGCATCCATTTATATTATAGTATAAGAAATTATAGATTTCAAGATTTAATATTATTCTGACTCTACTATAGTTATATCTCTATAGTCAGTTATATCTTCATATACAGAGAAAAACATTTCAAGTATTACCTTATCTTCTTTTATTGTAGTTTTCAAAATATTGCTTTTTATTATATATTCCCCTTCTTTAAGATTTTCTTTCATCTTTTTTACTGACAATTCATAAGCCTTATCAATTGCTAGTTCTTCTGTTAAAACGTCATCTATTACCTTTGTTTCCTTTTCTTCTAATTTTACAAATTGTATAGGTAATGTATTATTTGAAATAAGTATTTTTTCATTTTTAATACTTGTTTTATATTTTTTAAAATCAAATATATTAAAATACTTATTTATAAATTTAATTGAATATACATTTTTCTTCTTACCAGTTTCTTTTATTTCTTTATATGTAAAAGGATATTCTACTGTTGTTGAATACCATACTTCACCATACACTGTACCACTTGCATTTACATAATTTTTAATTTCATCATTTAACTTTATTTCACCTGATATTATTATATCACCCTCTACTACATAATCATTAATACTTTTAACAATTGTTCCACTTGTTGCATTTATTTTTTTTATAATAGCTGATTTTTTGGATACAATATTGTGTTTTCCATCTTCTTTAGTCCTATCTATAATACTTCTTTCTTGAACTCTTACTACATATTTTACACCTACTTTTTCTATTTCTAACCATTCTATTTTATCTTTATACTTGTTTAAAATATTTTGTTTTATATCCTGAATTTCATTATATTTTTTGTTTAAAGTATATTTTTTTATTCCCGCACTTGTTAATTCTCTTGAAATGATGTTTCTAATTTCTTTATCATTATGAATAATATCTATTTGAAATATTAGGTTTGTAAGTATCTTTAATATAATTAAACAAATTAAAAATGAGATAATTAAATATATATTTTTTAATAAAAAATGCTTTATTTTTATTAATCCTTTTTCATTAATTAATGAAATTTCATATGTTGTTTTTAACTTTAAAACTTTTTTATAATCATGTTCATATATTGTAATATTTACTTCATTATATTTTATTTGTTTAATTTCTAGTAATTCTATATTATTATTTACCAATCTATGTATAAATCTTTCAATGTTATTTCCTTTAACGCATATTATAACTTTACTTTCTATTTTGTATAGTAAACTGTTTTTCATGTTTACCTCAATTCTAGGCCTTTAATTTCACCACCAATTAAAATTTCGTCATTCATAAGTTTAGATACCACTAAATTATTTCCTTTTATAACCACACTTCCATCAGAATAATTTATTATAACTTTATTTGAATCAAAATGCCCTATGTCTTTATAATTTATTACATCTACTTTATTATTTATAATTCTAATTTCAAATTCTTGTTCAATAACATAGTTTCTAATCCCATCTATTATTTTCATGGCATCACCTATATAAATATATTCTTAATACTTTAATTTAATGAAAGTATTAGATTAATTTAAATAAACTATCATTCACGATCAATTAATCATATAATAAAATATATTGAATTATTTAAAAAAAACATATATAATAAAAAAACAAATTATTTTATATTATTTAATATTATTAAAAAAAATCACATACAATAATTATGTTGATATTGTTTTATCTAACATTATGTTAGTGTTATTGTAGATAACTGGGGGAATAATATGAAAAACTTAACTTTATACAAAACTATTTTGGAAAATTTAAAAGATAATTATATATTGATTAAAGATAGTGATAATATTATTTATTACAATAATAAAAAAGCTATAACTTTATTAAATAAAACAAATAATAATCCTGGCTCAAAACTTATTAAGGTGAATTCTGACTATTTTAAATATAACATTTCTGATATATCAGTGGAAGATAAAAAATATTCATTATATCAATATATTGATGTTTCTAATGAAATTAGAAACGCTATAATCGATCCAAGAACAAATGCATTAAATATGCAAGGTCTTAATTTAGAAATAAATGAATTTATTAGAAAAAATAAAAAAGGAACTGTAATCATGGTTGATTTAGATAATTTTAAACAAATAAATGACAATTATAGTCATAACGCAGGTGACTTTATTTTAAAAGAAGTTTCTAAAATATTTTTAAATACCACTTCAGAAAATGATTTAGTTGTTAGATATGGTGGGGATGAATTTTTAATTATTTCAAATTCACCCGTTGATAAATCTCTTAAAATAGCTGAAGATATTAGAAACAAAATTGATTCATCTAAATTTAAATATCGCGGTAAAACAATACATGCTACTGCAACAATTGGAGTCAAAGAATTTTCTGGGGAAGATGATATAACTAAAATTGTCGATGAGGCAGATATACTAATGTATGTAGGAAAAAATAACGGAAAAAATCAAATAACTGGTGAAAAAGTCAAAAAAAAGACATTATAAATGTAACGTCTTTTTTTTAAAATCTTTTACTATTTCGTTTCTAAATAATAAATATTTTTTTAAACATTCTTCTAAATTTAGTAATTCAATTATTTCAATATCGCTAATTAATTGATCGTGTGTTACTCTAGAAATAACTTCATAATTAGTTAAATCAATATAATCTTTTGACTTAAGGATTAAATTTTTTGTCCAATCATATATATACTTTGTATTAAAAGATTCAACCTCTAATACTGAATGCAATACATGAGTATGTGTTCCATTTATATATCCTGTTAATACTGAAGAATTTTGTATTTCTTTACAAAGCATTATTGAACGAGAATGACATCTTTTATATCTTAATTCCGATGTTAACTCATCATAGTATTTATTATCTATAAAGTCAGATATTTTACTAAATTTATATAGTCCTGGTTTTGATACAAAAAAATATTCATGTTCAATTTTAGCAGGTCTAAGTTTAAATCTGTATTTGCTTAAATTTTTATGATAATCATCAATTATGTATTTTGATGTACTATAATTAAACATAGTAAATTTTTCTAATTCAACAACTACTTGTTCTTCTAATGTTTGTTTTTGATCATATAAAGGAGTAATTTCATCTTTACATATTAAATCATATAAATTACAATCTTTACATGTTTTATTTTCTTTCATTTATATCACCTATTAAAATATATTAAATTATTATAAATGCTTGCTATATTTTTTAGCTTCTATTTCTTTTACGATTTCATTTCTAAAAACTAAATATGGTTTTATACATATATTGTTTACTAATAAATCTTCATAATTTTCTTTATCATAAATTATTTCATCTTTAGTTATTTCACTTAATACTTTAAATTTATTTAATTTATAATACTCATCTTTACTCATTATTAAGTTTTTTGTCCAATCATAAACATAATCACCATTTAATTCTGTTGAAACAATTATTGAATGTAATAGGTGCAAATTATTTTCAGTTATGTATCCTGTAACTATCTTACTATTAGGAATTATCAAAACAAGTTCTAATGATTTAGAATGACATTTACCATATCTTTCATCCGATTCTAATTCAAAAAAAATACTTAGTTCTTTAATAAAGATTGATGATATTTTTCTAAATTTATATTTTTTATTAAATGCTTCTACTATAAATATACCATCTTTTTCATCAAGTGAAATAGAATTATTAATTATAAAATCTTCTAATTTTATTAATTCTTCAGGATTCATGGTTGGTATTTTAGTGATTTTTTCTATCAAATCTATAATATCATAATTATTACTTTCTTCTTTTAAATTTATTTGTTTTTTTTCTTCTTCACAACATGATTTAAAATTACATTTATCACACATACTTTCCATATAAAACTCACCTTTTAAATATTTGTTCTTGTTATTTTAACATTTATTTGTTGTTTTGTAAAGTCAAGCTAAAAAATTGTTCTTTAAAAAGTTAAATGCAACTTTTTTAATTATAATTTTAAAACTTGTATTTAGTCTTTTAATGATATTTAATATATACTTTTTTCGTTAATTATTATATCTTATTTTAATAAAAAAACAAGATAAAAATTGCATTTTACCTTGTAATTATAATATTTAAATAGAAATTGCACTTACCTATTTAACTAACCAACATATTGAAACTTATACAATTATTTTTCAAATGTAATATTAACCAAGTAATTAACATTATTAGATTTGTTATATTCAATTAATAAGTTACCATATTTAACATTTTCTGGATAACTTAATACTTCGTTACTCTTATATTTTTCTATTGTATCCAAATTAGAATTTCCATTTTCATCTAACGCAGCTATTAATGATATTTTTAGTTGATAATTACCATTTTCAAGCTTATTTATTTCTTCTGCTTTTAAAACAAATTCTTGTATAAATCCTGTAGTATAACTACCATATATAACTCCATTTTTTATAGTATATTCCTTTGAAATGTCATTCTCAGTTATTACTTCATTATATATGTCTTTATACTCTTTTATAAAATCTGATACGTTCACATCAAGACTTCCTGTTTCTCTAGAATCTTTATCTTTGTTAATTGAATCATCAATTAATATTAATTCCCATAAAAATTTCATCTTATCCTTTTTAGAACCAATTAAATTTGTTTTGTTTTTTAAGTCATTCATAGACTCTGGCATAACTGTCAATAATGGTTTAATTATTTGTTCTAATTTTTTATTATCATTAATTTTATCACTTTCTGATAAAACTATATTCTTATCTTCTGTTTTGATTTGAGTTTTATCCTCAGTTTTTTCATTATTACTTGGTTTACTTAAATCAGAATTTTTTGCTTTGTCATAAATTAAATATCCACCTAAACTTAAAACTACAGCACTTAAAATTACTGCTACTACAATTAAAATCTTATTTTGTTTCATTTTTTATCCCTCCATGTTAAGTATATAATAATAAAATGAAATTTTAAAGTATTAAAAAAAAAATGATCAAAAAATCATTTTTTTACGTAAATCATTGTAAAGTTTTTATATCATTTTTTTATTTAGTTATCCCTTATTTTAGCATTACATTTTTCTTGTACTTCTTTTATAATTTTATCAAAAATATCAGTTACTTCTGTATCGTTTAATGTACGAGTTGGATCACTAAATGTAAGTGTAAATGCAATTGATTTTTTATTTTCACCTATATTTTCACCCATATATACATCAAAAACATCAATATCAGTCAATAGTCTTCCGCCAGACTTCTTTATTTGATTCATTAAATCTTGAGCAGTTGTATTTTTATCAACAATGAATGCTAAATCTTTAACAACTTCTGGATATTTAGATGCAGGTTTAAATTTAATTGGTTTAATAGATTTCATCAATTTATTTAATGATATCTCAGCTACATATATTTCATCTTTTTGTAATGATGGATGAACTCTACCAACTATACCTATTCTTTCTCTGTCTAGTAAAATTTCTGCACATACGCCTGGGTGCAAATCTGATATTGCGTTTTTATTAAATGAATATCTATTTTTAAATCCTAAATAATCTAGTAAATTCTCTATTATTCCTTTTATTAAATAAAAATCAACTTTAATGGTATTATTATTCCAATTATTAGAAATATAGTTACCTTTCATTAATATAGCAATCTTTGTTTCTTCTGTTAATGTTTTATCATATGTTTTACTTATTTCATATAATAAAATATCTTTTACTTTTCTTGCTTTATTATATTCATAAACATTTAAAAGTGATGAAATTATACTAGTTCTTATAACTGATTTATCAACACTCATCGGGTTTGGTAAAACAATGTTTTCTTTTTCTTCATATTTAAACAATTTAGCCATTTCAGGTGATACTAATGTATAAGTTTTTGCTTCATTTATTCCCAAACTTCTAAGACGTTTTGAAATAATTTTTCTATATTTTACATCGCCCTTATATTCGCCTTTTTTTATTTCTGCAACTGGTAGTGTTGAAACCAAATTATGATATCCATATAACCTTCCAATTTCCTCTGCTATATCATTTATATTTGGATCTATATCAAGTCTTCTATTTGGAATAGTGGCAATAAATTTATTGTCTTTTAGTTCATATTCAAATCCAAGTTTATTTAATTCTAATTCAACATCTTCTAAACTAATCTTTATTCCTAACATTGAATTAATATCTTCATTTGTAAATTCAACCTTTTTAGGAATCTTAGGAAGTACATCATATTTTATAGTACCAGAAAGTACCTTTGCATTTGCATATTTTTCTAATAAGTAACAAGCTCTTTCTATAGCTTGAATTGTATATTCGTAATTTAAACCTTTTCCATAACGAATTGAAGCTTCACTTTTTAAATTCAAATTTGAAGCAGTATATCTTATACTTGTAGCATCAAATATAGCACTTTCTATTAAAATATTTTTTGTGTTATTATCTACTTCAGTATTTTCTCCCCCCATTACACCAGCAATACATACAGGTTTACTCCCATCTGTTATTACTATATCATTTGGTGTCAAAATTCTTTCTTTACCATCAAGTGTTGTTATCATTTCATTTTCTTTAGCATCTCTTACTACTATATTATTTCCTAATTTATCTTTATCAAAGAAATGTAATGGTTGTCCAAATTCTAACATAACATAATTTGAAATATCCACAACATTATTTATAGAACGCATTCCTGCAGCTATTAATCTTCTTTTTATAAAATCTGGAGATTCTTTTATTTCAACATTTGTAACCATTTTAGCTAAATAATATGGACATTTATTGGTTTCTACTTTTAAATTAAAATGAGCTTCAATGTCATCATTAATTGGAGTTGCTTGGTTTGATGGAATATTTACTTTTTTATTTAATATTGCAGCTATTTCATAAGCAAATCCTATGTGATAATAACAGTCATTATTTCTATGTTTATGAACATCTAATTCATATAATGTGTCTTCCAAACCTAAATATTTTATAGGATTTTCTCCGATGGGAGCATTATTATCTAATTCATATATACCTTTTGCATAAGTTTCATCGTTTTTTTCTTCTAATCCAAGTTCATATAAAGCACATAACATACCATTTGATTCTACACCACGTATTTTTCCTTTTTTAATTTCGAAATTACCAGGTAAAATTGCACCTGGAAGTGCGACCATAACCTTCAAATTTTCTCTTACGTTTTTAGCACCACACACTATTTGTAATATTTCACTTCCAACATCAACTTTACAAACATGTAAATGATCACTATCAGGATGTTCTACACATTCTACTACTTTACCCATAACTAAATTATCAATATGATTAGATATCACTTTTTCTATATTTATTCCAGCTTTAGTTATTTTGACAGCAAGTTCTTTTAAATCTTCACCTTCTAAATCAATATAATCTTTTACCCAATTTAAACTAATCATGTTATGCCTCCTTTCTATCAAATAATTTTGTTTCTTTTAAATTCGTTGTATAAAATACTCTTATATCATTTATTCCATATTTTAGCATAGCAAGTCTCTCTGCACCAAACCCAAATGCAAATCCTGTCCATTCATTAGGATCATATCCACAGTTTTTTAATACATTTGGATGTACTATACCTGCACCTGCTACTGTTATCCAGCCAGTATTTTTACATATATTACAACCTTTACCATGACAATTAAAACAACTTATATCCGTTTCTACTGATGGTTCTGTAAATTGATAATAACTTGGTCTAAATCTAGTTTTACAGTCATCACCAAATATTTTCTTTACAATAAAGTCTATAGTTCCTTTTAAATCTGATAAACTAACATTTTTATCAACTAACAAACCTTCTATTTGCATAAATTGATGTGAATGGGTTGCGTCATCATCATCTCTTCTAAATGTTTTACCTGGACAAATCATTCTAATTGGTGTTACACCCTTTCCTTCTAGCATAGTTCTAGCTTGAACTGGAGATGTTTGACTACGCAATAATATTTCTTCATCTTTTATATAGAATGTGTCTTGCGCATCTCTCGCTGGATGTCCTTTCGGAATATTCAATAATTCAAAATTAAATTTATCTTCTTCTATTTCTGGTCCATCTACTACATCATATCCCATAGACATTAAAACATCTTCTATTTCTTCAACTATTTTTTCAAGTATGTTAGGTGCTCCAACTGGTATTTTAGTTGATGGTAAAGTTATATCAATACTTTCACTTTCAAGTTTTTTATTCAACTCTTCTGTATCAATTTTATTCTTTTTTTCTTCTATAATCAATGTTGCTTTATTTTTTAATTCATTTAATTTTGAACCAAATTCTTTTCTTTCTTCAACAGGAAGTGTTGCAATTTTACTTGTTAATAAACTTATTGTTCCTTTTTTACTTAAATACTTTATTCTTATTTCATTTAATTCATTATTTGTTTTTGCTTGTTTTACTTCTTCTTCAAGACTATTTAATATTTCTTCATTACTCATATTTTCCTCCTAAAAAAAATCACATCCTAATAAGGACGTGATTACGTGGTACCACCTTAATTTATAGCAAAAGCTACCTTCTTAACTAAAACGCGTTACCGTTATAACTTTTCATTATAAAGTTCAGAAAATGAATTCATAAAATGTTATTACTAAATTTCCACCAACATTAGTTCTCTATATATAACTTATTTTACTACTACTTTTTCGTCATAACCTTTAATCAATATGTATTATATCATAATTTAAATTAATTTCAAACTTTTTTTAGTTTTAATAGCTTTTTATTTTCTACTTCTTTCCCTATTATTCCAAGTAATATTATAATTCCTATTATTGATAATATTTTACCTGTTTTTAATAAAGGTGATGTATAAACTATTTTTATATCATGACTTCCTTTTGATATTGGGAATCCTATAAATGACTTATTTACTAATTCATAATTTGTTTTTGTGCCATCTACATAAATTGTAAATCCTTTATCATATGGAATTGTTAAATTAAAGTATCCATCATTTGTAACGTTTATGTTGCCTTCTATTGTATTATTTTTTATTTTAGTTATATTTAATTTATCATAATTTTTTATAATTTCATTATAATCTAAAACGTATACATTTAAATTTTCTATCATGAAATTTCCTTTAGAAAATTCAACAGTTAAACTTTCCAAATTTTCTTCTGAAATAACATAATGGAATGTTTCATTTTGATTTGGATAAATCCATTTATCACATGTTATACTGTTTTTTATTCCATTTATTGTTATTGATACTTCTTTTTGTGTACAACTGTTTGGCTTTGTACCATTAAAATCGATAAGTAAAATCTTATTTTTTAATGGCGTTCTTAAATAAATATTAATTTTTCCTTTTTCTTCAACATTTACAGTAAATCTAGTATTAGATTTTCTTAGTTTTAGACCTTCTTTTGTATATGAATATTTTAAATCTACTTTTTCTATTTTTGACTTATATTCTTGTTCTACATCTTTGTTAACTATTACATAATTAAGTAAAGCTTCTATATTATATGGATAAGTTAATTTGTTATATTCTTCTTCGCTCATTAAGTTGTTATTAACAAATCCTATAGAAAAAGCATTGTTATTTTCATATAAACCAATTCCATTTTTCTCATTTATTAAATTATATTTATTTCCAGGGTTAGATTTTGATATTATATATTTATTTCCCATATATGTATCAAATAATATGTTGTTTGTTGATCCTAACATAAAACTATTATAATATGGGTTGGCTTGTTTAAATTCGTTTCTAACAAAATTATAATAATAATTATTATATGTTGATGAATATATATTTGTTGTATAATATTTTGAATTATATATTTTATTTACTGTATAATTTGAATTAACTAAATTATTAACTCTATAATTAGTATCATAATTATCTAATAAACTTTCGTCTATATTAAATATTTCATCATATTTTTTATAACTAACATAATCTTCAGTAAAATTCATATAAAATCCAGAAAATATACTTAATAATACAACTGGTATGTAAACAATAAGTTTTTTTCTAAATTTATTATAAATAATTAGAATTAATAAGAATGTAAAGAAATCTAAATAATATATTATTGAATCTGTTCTACTAGCTAAAACAATGATATTCGCAAATAATAAAAATATTATTAATTTTTCTATATTTATTTTATTTTCAGTTAAATTTTTTATAAAAGTCCCTATTATTAAACATATAAGAGGTATAAATGGTATAAATACTTTGGCTCTAAAATATAATCCACCATTTAATAAACATGTAAATATTGGCACAAAAAACAATATTAGCAATGATATACCTAGAAATTTAAAGTTTTTTTTCTTTACATAAGCAAACCATAGTACTGAAATAAATGCAATACAAGTTAATCCTGTAGAGTAAGCTCCATATAATATTTTTGTTGGATTAACGTTTATTATTAGTAATTTAAATATATTGTATGTACCAGTATTTCTTGTCTGTAATATCGTATAAAATACTGGTAATATTAATACTGAACTCATTAATATAGATACAAATATGTATAAAATAAAGATAAGCAAATCTTTTAAAAATTGTTTCATATCAAGTTTTTTTCTAACTTTTATTTTTTTAAATATAAAGTAAATTATAAGAACTAATATTCCACCTACACTATAATAAAAACTTGTCATAATCATTAAAAATGAACTTATTATAAGTAGTATTTTTTTATTTTTATTTATATATGAATCAACAGCTATAAAACCTAGAAGTAAAAAAGGCATATAATTTACAAACATTATGTGTCTATGCATTTGAAATACTAAAGGACCTGAAGTTATAAAAATAATTGATGTTATAAGCGCTACTTTTTGTGAATATTTATTATTTCTAAGCCATTTATAAAATAAGAATGTTGATATATATAATATAATAATACTTATTCCCATAATATAATGAGTCATTTTTATAAATGGAAACAAGTATGATAAAAGTATTATTGGATTTAATAAGCCATAGTAAGCTATATTAAAAATATTTTGACCCGCGCCATAATTTAGTGAAAAGTTAGGAATTAATGTTTTAGTATCATAAAATAATTGTCTTAAATATTCTGAGAATACTGTATGTTGATTTATCCAATCTGTGTCGGATCCAAACATATTAAATCCAGTTGGAATTAATATCATTAAAGTTAAAATTACAAATAAAATAATTATATTTTTATATTCTTTTTTTAACATACGTTCCCACCTCTATGTGATATTATAGATAAAAAAGAAATAAAAATCAATCTTTATTTCTTATTAAAAACTAATTTTAAAAATAGTGTTGTTATTAAATCTAATAGTATTAAAAAAATTAGTATATATATTACTATATTTGGAATGTATTTTATTATTTTATCTATTAATGGTTTTAATAAATATATAAAAGCTATTGAAGCTAATCCCCACAACAATGACATTTCTAAACATATATATTTTCCTATATTATATTTACAATCAGAATAATCCCAAAATACTATACCAAATATTTTTTCTATTAGTATTCCACCAATCAATTCAAGTATAGTTAATGAAATAGTTGAAATTATAAATAAGGAAATTACTTTTAAGACTTTATTTTTAATGTTTTGGGAAACGATTTTATTGATTAGCAATATTAAAACTGATCCAAAACCATAAACAACTGTCCATGGACCATATAATATACCACTGTTTCCTTTAAAGTTTCCACACACTACTGATTCTATAATAAATCCTATGATCGATGTTATAAAAAAATACTTTGCATAATACATCATAAATCACCATTTTTATTATGTTTTTATTGTTTTATATTATACAAAAAAGGCTATAAGCCTTTTATATAGTTTTAGATTTTTTTTCTTTTTGTTCTGTATATGATTTAAATCCAGATAAATCTTCTGTTATATCTATTGTTTTTCCATTTGTTGGTATCCATTCTGAAAATTTTTTAATTTGTTCTTCATTAAATAAATTTAAAAGTGATTGTAATGTTTGTGTATAACTAATACTAACATTTCCACTTCTTTTTTCCTTTAATCTTGTATTAGCTAAAGCCATTGAACTATAAAATCCATTTCCCATTATAAATTTACCCCCGCTTCTACTAATTTTTTTAGTAAAATTCTTGAATCATTGTTTACATATGCATTAAACATGTTATCAAAACCAACTACTGTTGTTATTATGTTTGCCATTGTTGCTTCTTCTGGAAATATTTGAACTTCTCCATTATTTCCTACTAAATAGTTTGCAAGTACTTCAGTATATCCAACATTTAAAGCTTCTAATCTTCCATCTGTATTAAATCCCATACTAAAGTTATTTGAAGTTATTATGTTTAAAAGTTCAAACATTAAAACATGTCTTATATCATATTGTTTTTCCATTTCTTTTGTATTTAAATATAATATATTTGTTCTAAAGTCATACATAGAAATATCTTTATTTAAAAAATTATCGTTTTTTTCTATTTTTAACGTTTTTATTCTTTTATTTAGATTACTTAAATCAACACTAGGAAATTTATTATTAAATATAACAATTAGTTCAAATAGCCTTGCTTTTACTTCTCTTGTTAAATTTAAATTATTGTCTAATGATAATCTTATATCCTCTAACATAGTATCACCTAACTTTAATTTTAACATATCAAAAAAAATAAATCTATAGTTTTAAATAGATTTATCTTTTTTTAGTAATAATTTTAGTATATTTGTTTCTTTTTTCAAAGTACTTTTTTAATTTTACATGATTAAATTCATACTCTGTATTTAATATTTCAATCACTCCAGTATTAAGTAACATTTCCATAAATTCACCATAAGTTGTATATGCATTGAAATTATTAAATTTTAGAAACTTATAAAAATATTTTATAAAATAATCATAATATTCATCTACTGTTAGATTATTTTTTTCTAAATTTATTTTATATTTGTAATTAAAATTATTCATTATTTTATTAATAATTGGATTATTCGATATTAATGATAAATAAAGTGAAATAACTACTTTATCATCGTTGGTTATATGTTTTCCATATACATAACCTTTTTTCTTAAAATCAACAAATAAATCAATTGAATCATATATCACACTGCATAATACTTCATTTTGTTCTTTCATATGTCCTCCTATTTATTTACAACATACAACAAACTAAAATAAAGTTAACTGACTAGATTCTGGCATACCATCAAGTATACCCATTAATTTCATTTTTTCAATTAATGTTGATGAAATGCGCGCTCTTTTTTGTAAATCTTCTATACTTATAAATTCTTTCTTTTCTCTTTCTTCAACTATATTTTGAGCAACTGTATCACCCAACCCATCTATTGATGAAAAAGGTGGATATATAGATAAATCATCTTTAACTCCCCATACTGTAGCTAAACTTTTATTTAAATCAACTGGTAAAAATTTAATATTACGAGCTGTTGCCTCCAAACATACTTTTAAACTTTCTAATTGTCCCATTTCTTTATTAGTAGCATCATAACCTTTATTTTGTATTTCTATAATTTTATTTTTTATTGTATCATAACCAGATATCATACTTTCAACATCTACATCGGTTGCTTTAGATGTAAGCCAAGATGCATAAAAGTATACCGGCATATGTACTTTATACCATGCAATTCTAAAGGCGCTTATTACATATGCTGCAGCATGTGCTTTTGGGAACATGTATTTTATCTTTTGACAAGAATCTATAAACCATTCTTCAATTCCTGCCTCTTCCATTGTTTTTCTATGACCTGCCCAAGTTTCAGGATCTTTACTTGCTTTTCCTTTACGTACAAATTCCATTATTTTAAATGCCTTTATAGGGGCTACTCCATGGTACATAAGATAAACCATAATATCATCACGACATCCTATAACCTCTTTAAATGGAACTATATTATTTTTTATTAATTCTTGTGCATTCCCAAGCCATACATCTGTACCATGAGATAAACCTGATATTTTAATTAATTCTGCAAAAGTTGTTGGTTTTGTTTCTGCTACCATTCCAATTGTAAATGGTGTTCCAAATTCTGGTATTCCAAGTGTACCTGTATTACACATAATTTGTTCATTAGTTACTCCTAAAGCTTTTGTTGAAGTAAATATACTCATTGTATCTTTATCATCAAGTGGTACAGTTAATATATCCATTTTTGTTAAATCTTGTATCATACGTAATTGAGTTGGATCTGAATGCCCTAGTATATCAAGTTTTAATAAATCCTGATCAATTGCATGATAATCAAAGTGTGTTGTTCTCCAAGCTGATTTTGGATCGTCTGCTGGAAATTGAAATGGGGTAAAATCGGATACATCCATATAATCTGGAACAACTACTATTCCACCTGGATGCTGACCTGTTGTTCTTTTTACACCTGTACATCCTGCCGCAAGTCTTTCTACTTCTGCTGTACGCATAGATATTCCTTTATCTTCACAATATCCTTTTACAAAACCAAATGCTGTTTTTTCTGCAACAGTACCAATTGTTCCTGCCCTATAAACATTATCTACGCCAAATAATACTTTTGTATAATCATGTGCTGAAGCTTGATTTAAATCCGAAAAGTTAAGATCTATATCAGGAACTTTATCTGCATTAAATCCAAGGAATGTGGCAAATGGCATATCTTGACCATCTTTATACATTTTTTCATTACAATTTGGACAAGTTTTATCCGGAAGATCAAATCCACTTGAATAATTAGCTCCTAATGGATTTCCATCTTCGTCATTAAATAAACTAGTTTTACATTTTAAACAACGATAATGAGCTGGTAAAGGGTTTACTTCTGTTATACCCATCATGGTTGCTACAAAAGATGAACCAACTGAACCACGGGAACCAACTAAATATCCATCATCATTTGAGTGTTTTACAAGTCTTTGTGCAATTAGGTATATAGGATCAAATCCACCACCTATTATTCCACCAAGTTCTTTCTTCATTTTTTTTGTTACATTTTCTTCTGTTTTTTCGCCATCTTCTATATTCCAATGATTGTTTAAATAATTTTTGATTGTTTCTTTTACTGAATCAAATCCCTCTAGTATATTCCTATGTAAATTTAAAAATGCTTCTTTATTTAAATTTTCTTCATCTATATCAGGATTTTTTTCTTTTATTTGTTCTTTCCAACATTTATAAACAATGTCCCCATATAATTCTTTTGCTATTCTTTCTTCTATATTGTATGGAAGATTTTCTCCATACCAATCTGCAGCTTTAGAATAAACTAAATCCGTTACTACTCTTGGACAATCTAGGTATGATTTTCCATCATCACTTTTAACTCTAGGAGAAAATGGTATTCCACCTGTATCTATTATTACTTCTATTTCTTCTGACATATCTAATATTTTATTTGTATTTTCAACAACTATTTCATAAGCCAGATCATGTCCTAAAAAGCTAAAATCTTCTAACATTTCTTCTGTAGTTCTGAAGTGTTGTGATGGGATTTCTTTAATACTATTTTTAGCTAGTGGATGTCTACCACCACCTGGTACTTTTTGATTAACAATAATTTGCCTATAGATTTTATCTTCTCTATCAAAATGATGTACATCTCCTGTAGCAACTATTATTTTACCTGCACTTTTGGTTTCTTCTATTATTTTTTTAATATGGTTTTCAAGTTCTAATTCACCACTAAAATCTCCAGTTTGAATTAAATGATTGTATACTTCTTTTGGTTGAACTTCTACATAATCATAAAAATTAATTATATTAGTTAATTCTTGTCCTTCTTTACTTCTTGCTTGTATGAAAACCTCAGATTCATAGCAACCACTCCCTATTAATAATCCTTCTCTTAATTCTTCTAATTTACTTCTAAGAATTCTTGGAGTTTTATATAAATATACAGTATTAGCAAGTGATATTATTTTGAATAGGTTTTTTAAGCCTTTTTTATTAATGGCAATTGCATTAAAATGGAAAGTTCTACCAAATTTATGTATTTCATCTTTTGATATTAGGTTATCTAAATCACTTATTTTTTTGAAGTTTTGTGCGATTAATTTTTGTAACATTTTATGGAATACGTATGCAGTTCCCTCTGCATCGTAATCTGCCCTATGGTGAGCATCTTCATCCCAAGGTACATCATATCTTTTTACCAAAGCTGATAAACTATGACGAGCAAATCCTTGGTCTAATGTTCTTGATAATTCTAGTGTATCTATTACTGTGTTTTTAAATTCTCCAAGGTTATATTTTTTCATAGACATTTCTATAAACGAAATATCAAATTTGGCATTATGAGCTACCATAGGTAAACCATCTGCCCACTTTAAAAATCTTTTTGTTACGGTTTCTTCATCGTCTTTGCCTTTTACCATTTCATCTGTAATACATGTTAGTTCTGTAATTTTATCTGGTATATGTCTTTTTGGATCTATTAATTCATCAAATCTATCTATTATATTACCATCACATATTTTAACAGCACCTATTTCAATCATTTGATCTTCTCCTGCTGCATTAAATCCAGTTGTTTCTGTATCAAATACAACATAAGTTGTTTCTGAAAGTGGTAAATCAGATGGTCTAACTACTATATTTACTGTATCATCAACAAGTGTTAATTCTGTACCATAAAGTCCTTTAAATATTGGTGGATTTTGTATTTTTAGATTTATTTCTTCTAATTTCTTTTCTAATTCTTCTTTTGGCTCTTCAAAATCTCCAGCTTTAAGTTTATCTTCGATTTGTTGTTTTTCTTGTTTTAATTGTTTTTTTAAATTTTTATTATATGAATTTATTATTCCATATGCTATTGGAAATGCTTGACATCCATTATGATCTGTAATAGCAACTCCTCTATATCCCATTTCCATTGTTCTACTTACAAGTTCACATGTATGTTTACCCAAATCAAGTTTTGTTAAGCCATCCATTTGACTCATCATGGTATGTGCATGTAATTCAACTCTTTTTACTTCTGCATTATCTTTTCTTTTTTCAACTTTTTTATCAACAATATTTATATCTCTTGCATTTAATACAAGTTCTTTAGAATATATATCATTTTTTGTATATCCACTTATTTTATAGAATTTACCTTGTTTTAGTTTACTTTTTAATGAATTATATTCTTCATCATCTTTGGTAAAGATTTTGCAATACATACTATCTGTAAAGTCTGTAAGTTTAAGTGTAATTATTTTAAAATTGGACTTGCTGGATTCAAAATAATCTATACCAAACACATTTGCTTCTATTGTTACATTGTCTATTTCTGTTTTAATGTTTTTTATACTAGTTATTGTACTATCAATAGTTCTACCTAAAACAACATTAGGACTATCTTCAGTTTTTACTTTCCTATGCATTGGATTAAATTTACTATTTTTAATAGGTTGTTCAATTTTTACTTCTTCTTGTTTTGGAACTTCTATAACTAAACTCTGTTTTACTTCTTCTAATAAGTTCTCATTAAGAGTATCATTAATATTTATCTTTATTTCAAAATTACCGAATCCAGCTGAAGAAAATGTTTTTTGTAAATCTTCTTTTATAGTATCTAGTTTCATTTTTTCTGCTATATTTGCACATTCTATACTAAATGTATTTTTATCTAAAACTGTTTTATAGTTAATAAAACTTTCTAATAAAGGATTTTGTTTTTTATTTTCATTTATAACATATTTATAATATTCATTTATTAATGTGTTATCTTTGTTTAATACTTCTATATTTGTACTTATATATTTGAATTCACTATATTTTTCTTTTAAATGTTTTAAGAATAAATCATATACGTCAGTAGGTAATATATTTTCTAACTGTACAACAAAAATATATGAATCTTTATTTTTATTTGATATTATTTTAACTAAATTTCCATTTCCAAAATAATTATAATAATTTATTGGAAAATGAATTTGCTCTAGTAAAAGTTTTAATTTATCACGCATATGAACCACCTTAAATAGTATATCAAAAAAAAAGCATTCTAGTAAATAGAATTACTTTTTTATTTTAAAACAATTTTTTTATTTCCTGATGTTGTTTTTAACACAGTAATTTCTGTTCCATCTTCATCTGTTGCATTAGCTATTGCAGTTATATTTGTATTACTTAATATTAAATTTATTTCTTTTGTTGTTGCATTAAATGTATATAAATCACCTTCGCCACTTAAAAGGAAGTATGCAACATTATTGTTATTAATAATTGTAGATGACCAATACTTTATTGATTTTGGAAATTTTATGTCTTGATCATTGCACTTTGCGGTTGTTTCTGTATTAAAAATAAAAGTCCAACTTCCACATCCTAGACAAGTATTTAAGACCACTTTATATGAATCAAAATCTACATCTGCATTAATATCTATTAATTTATATTTTTCTCCATTAACGATTAAACCATCTT
>OGLP01000125.1_pt1 | contig 33783 bp, 38 predicted proteins | sample 1572841 | NCBI WGS metagenome assembly OGLP01 (sample SAMEA2581929, study PRJEB24529) | metagenome | biome: Human gut stool | place: China | collected 2011
ACAGATGCCAATACAGAAATAAGAAAAGCAATTATGTATTCCAAATAAGTCACCTCCCTCCGCTGGAAAGAGTCGACAGCAAATCCATGATAGCATAAAAATATATTTTGTAAAATATTTTTGTAAATAACTTAAAAAAAATAATAAATATTTAATTTATTAATATTTATTACTTATAATTAATCTTTTTTTCCTTTTTTATTCATTATATAACTAAATAGTTTTCTAAGTTCTGTTTTTGCTTGTGCATCCATTTTTATAAAGTTTAAACGTATTTGATATCCACTATCAAACGATAATAATATAGCACCTGATGTTGCTTTAAAAAGAACTGCTCCAGTTGAAATTGAATTATAAGGTATTATATGTATTTTTTTGCTTTTACTTATTGGATTACAATCAAAAAGTACCATTCTATCATTAGTAAAAACTCCTCTATCACTTAATGTTTTATATGCTTTATATATTATTTCTCCTTCATCAACATAATCTGTTACATATTTAGGTAAACTAGTCTTATCTATTTCTTTACTAAAATTAAAGTATTTTGTTAATTCTTTATATTTAACATATGCCATTTTCTTCACATCCTATTATAAGTATAACATAAAAAAAGGAAAATTTCTTTCCTTTTGTTTTATTTTATACTTATAATTGTACATATCTATTACCATTAACATCAAATTTTATTTCATATGTTTCTACATATGAACCGCAGAAAATCTTATCTCCCAAAATCATATATTCTAATGTAATATATTTAACGTTTGAAATATCTGTATGTTTAATATTACTGTATAATGGCATCTCTACTACTTTTCCGTCATATTTAATAGTAACATTATGAATTTGTGGGAATATAAGTGCTACTTTAGTGTTGTTCTTTTTTGAAATACTTGCATTTGGTTTCATAACTTTCTCATGTTTAACACATACACCAGCTATTTTTTTAACACATGCACCATTAGTTTCGTATTGACCAAATGTAATGTTAAATTTACTTGATTTTTGATAATCTTGCATTTCTTTTAACTCTTTTAATTGTTTTAAATAATCATTATAAAGTTTTGTAACATTTTCTTTTGTTGTAGCTGAATTTATTTTTGTTGTTGCTTCAGCTAATACTTTTGTTCCCTCATCAAAATAATTTCCAGATAAATTGTCATCTCTATATTTCTTTAAGTTTGCAATAGCTTCTGTTTTGGCTTTTTCTAATTCCTCTTGTGTTAGTTCTTTATCTGTTTTTACTTTATCTAATTCTTGTTTAGTATCTTCTTTTATTTTGTTTATTTCTTCTATAGTAGTTGCATTATCTATTTTTTCTTTTGCATCATCTATTATTTTATCTATTTCTTTTTGTTCATTTTCTCTATAGTTTTCTTTATCTAAATAATTTTCTAGTTCTTTAATTGCATTTTTCTTTACTGTATCTAAATCAATGCCAACTGGAGCAAAAGGTTCTAAAACATTACTATTTTCTTCTTTTTTTACATTGTTAATGGTATTTACCTTATTTGAAACATTTACTCTTCTTAAGTTATTATTAACAGTTTGATTTTCTACTTTCTCTTCTGTTTTAATTTCTGTATTTTTATTTTCTTCTACATTTTTCTTATCATTTGTTGTAATATTGTTATCCATTTTTTCTTCTGTTTCACTAGCTGGGTTAGCAAATGTAAACATGAATAGTGCTGCAAACAAGAAAACAGCAATTCCAATTATTTTCTTTTTCATAATATCTCTCCTCTTCTAATAAAAAAGCATTTATACAATAGTATAAATGCAACTGACTACCATAGTACAACATACTGTACTTTAGGTTCTTGAGTTTTGCGTCATTACCTTTCAATAACTTTGCCTATGATAATTTTATAAGATTTTAATTTAAATGTCAATCATTTAACAATTTTTAATTTATTTAGTGGCCATAATCTTATCCATGCTTTACCAATTATATCTTCTTTTTTTATAAGTCCAAAATTTCTTCCATCCATAGAATTATTTCTATTATCTCCTAACACTAGATAATATCCTTTTGGAATAATGTCATATCCAAGTTCTTTTATATCAAAATCATCTGTTGTTGTATCTATAAAATCTTCTTTTACAGGGTCCCCATTTACATACATTACATTATTATTATATGCAATATGTTCATTTGGAAGTCCTACAATTCTCTTAATTAATAATTTTTCGTCATACTTAAAAACAACTACTTCATTTCTTTTAATTTCTCTAAATTTATATATTATTTTATTAACTATTAAAACATCGCCCTCTTTTAAAGTAGGACTCATAGAGGGTCCAATAACTTGTTGAAATGATACAATGTATATAACTATTATAAGTATAATTAAAATCATTATAATATATTTCAATGAATCTTTTAAAAATTCTTTAATATCACGAAAATCCATGACGATCACCTATAGTTAAGTATAGCATAACTTTTAAATATTTAAAAGTTAAAACCGTCAAAATATATTTTGTAAAGTTTTAAGCCATAGTTCATATAATATTTTAGGGGGGTTATAAATGAACTACTATTTTCCATATGGAATGACAGGCTATCCATATTTTAGTGTACCACGTACAAGTACAGGATTATTTAGTAGGATATTTAGAAATGGTATAAACTGGAGTAGTATTTTAAATGGTACTCAACGAACATTAAATATTATTAATCAAACAATTCCTACTATAAAACAAATAACTCCTGTTGTAAGAAATGCGAAAACAATGTTTAAGGTTATGAATGAGTTTAAAAAAACAGATACTGCAAGCAATAATACAGTATCTATTAATAATGAAAGCACAAACAGTAAAAACATAGAAAATATAAATACAGTAAATACAAATAATGTAGATAATGTTGGGCCTACATTCTTTGCTTAAAAAAACTATTTTTTATAGTTCTTTTTTTATTATATTTAATATTTGAAGTTGTCTTTGTAATTTGTTTTCATCGTATTTATTAATATTTTTTTCAATATTATTTTTTAACTCATTTAAATATTTAATATAAGTTTCATCCTTTTTAAAACTTAATGTTGGACCTAGTAACAATTCATTTTCAGTATATTTTTTTAAACCTTTTTTAAATTTAATTATAATATAGTATTTATCTTCAAATATAATTTCTTCATCTATTATAAAGTAACCTAACTTGCATACGTTTTTTCTAAGTTCATATATATTTTTATTAGATTGGCAAATTAAATTATCAATATTTTTTTTATTTATTATCTTAATTATATTTTTTGTACCCATGCCACTTATTATAACTGTACTGTCAGGTAAAATATTAATATTTTCAAGTCCATTATTTAAAATAACTTTTACATTTGAATTATTTTTTTCAATATTTTTTTTAGCTTTTAATACACATTCTTCACTTATATCTATTGCAATACAATTTTTATTAAAATTATTTGACAAATATATATCTAATAATGCATGATCACATCCTACATCATATACATTTTTTGTATCTACTAAGTTTGCAATTGTCTTTAATCTTTTAGATAACATTAGTCACCCATATAGTCTTTTAGTTTTCTAGATCTTGATGGATGTCTAAGTTTTCTTAATGCTTTAGCCTCAATTTGTCTTATACGTTCTCTTGTTACACCAAACATTTGACCAACTTCTTCAAGAGTTCTTGATTTTCCATCTTCAAGTCCAAATCTTAATCTTATTACTTTTTCTTCTCTTTCAGTAAGCGTTAATAAAACATCAGCTATTTCATCTTTTAACATTTCATTTGTTGCATATTCTTCTGGGCTCATATTTCTTTCATCTTTTATGAAATCACCTAAATGTGAATCATCTTCTTCACCTATTGGTGTTTCTAAGCTTACAGGTTCTTGACTAATTTTATATATTTCACGTATTTTATCTATTGAAACATTCATTTTTTTAGCTAATTCTTGTTCTGTTGGTTCACGATTAAGTTCCAAAGTTAATTGTCTTTGAATACGAGCAAGTTTATTAATAGTTTCTACCATGTGAACTGGAACTCTTATTGTTCTTGCTTGATCTGCTATTGCTCTTGTTATAGCTTGTCTTATCCACCAAGTAGCATATGTAGAAAATTTATATCCTTTTGTAACATCAAATTTGTCTACTGCTTTCATTAATCCTATATTACCTTCTTGAATTAAATCAAGAAATAACATTCCACGTCCAACATATCTTTTAGCTATACTAACAACTAAACGTAAATTTGCTTCTGCAAGAATTGTTTTAGCTTGTTCATCACCTTCAAGTATTCTATCAGCTAAATCTAATTCTTCTTGCATTGTTAAAAGTTTTATTTGACCTATTTCTTTTAAATACATTCTAACTGGGTCATTAATTGTTAAATCTTTTGTTAAAATTTCATCATCTAATAATAATTTGTCTCCATCATCTTCATTTGTTCCATCTTCGTTTGCATCTTCTGATACTATAGCTATATTATTTTCATTAAAGACATTATATAAATCATCTAAGCTATCTGCATCTAAATCAAGACCTTTTAAACTAGAAGCTAATTCTTCATAAGTTAAAAAACCTTTTTCTTTACCTTTTTTTACTAATTCTTGTTTTCTTTCTTCATAACCTTTTATTTCATTTATCATAATATTTCTCCTTAATCTTGTTTTTTTAAATCTATAATTCTTTGTAATAATTTTGCTTTTTCTATAGGTGATAATTCATTATGTATTTTTTCACCTAAATTATTGCATTCTTTTTTTAAATTGAATTCATTAATTACATTTATGTAATCATCTATTTCATCTTGCGTAAATTCTTCTTTTAAACCTAATCTATTAATTTCACCTAACACGTTAAGTAATTTTTCATTTTCACTTGACAAATGTGTAATGAAATCCGCTTCATTTATTCCATCAATTGAACAATTTTTTTTATAATAATAACTAATTTCATAAGCAAGTTTTCTATATTTTTCTGTTGGTATATAAGTAACCTTTCTATCATATGCTTTAATTACACTAGAGCTTTTTAACATATAATATATTAAGTACATTTGTGCTTTTTCGTATTTAGTATATTTTTTCTTTTCTTTTTTTTCTACATTTTGTATGTTTTTTTCAACTGGTTTTATTTTACTTTTTAATAAATCTATATCTATACCTGATTCATTACTTATTTTTTGTAGTGTTAATTCTTTTAATATATCATCATCAATTTTATTTAACTCCTCAATAACACTATTAATATAATTAGCTTTTTCTATATTGTTATTAAAGTTTTTGCCTTTTTTTAAATACATTAATTTAAAGTCCATTACATTAATTGGATTATTTAATTTATATTCAAATCTTTCTTTTCCATATTTTTTTATATAATCATCTGGATCTAAATCTTCTTCCAATCTAATTATTTTAGGAATTATTCCCATACTGTTTAGTTCTGTTGAACATGAAAATGTAGCTTTTGCTCCTGCATCGTCACCATCAAAACATAAAATTATATTTTTTGCCATTCTTTTTATCAAATTAGCTTGAGTTTTTGTAACAGAAGTTCCCATAGTAGCAACTACATTTTTAATTCCAACAGAATACAATCTAATAACATCCATGAAACCTTCAACTATTATTATTTGATCTTTTTTTCTAGATTCATCTTTTGCTCTGTGATAATTATATAAAAGTTCTCCTTTTTTAAATATTTCTGTTTCCATTGTATTTATATATTTGGAATCTTTTTCACCATTATATATTCTACCACTATATCCAACTATATTACCTTTTGTATCATAAAGTGGAAACATTATCCTGTTATAATAGATATCTGTATATCCTCTATCTCTTTTTACAACTAACCCACTTTTAATCATGTTTTCTTTACTATATTTTTTATTTGTAAGTAATCTTACCAACATAGTATCATCTTTTAAGGCTAGTCCAATTTGAAATTCTTTTATTATTTCATCATCGATTTTTCTTGAATGTAGATATTCTTTAGCTTTTTTACCTTCAACTGTATTTATATTATTTTGATAAAATTTTGTGCTTATATCATATATATCATATAATTCTTGATTAGGTACTATTTTATTTTGTATTTTTCCTATGTTAACGCTTATACCAGCATAATCTGCAACTGTCTTTAATGCTTCTCTAAATGATATATTTTGATAATCTTGAATAAATTTAAATACATTTCCTGTTGCTCCACAAGTAAAGCATGTATAAATCTGTTTTTCCTTAGAAACACTCATACTTGGAGAATGGTCATCGTGAAATGGACATACACCAAAGTAATTTTTACCTTTTTGTGTTAATGGAATATATTTAGATATTATATCTACAATATCTACACTACTTCTAATATTACTTATTTCCTCGTTTGTTAAAATGTCCATATACCACACCCTAATAATAATATACGACAAAAATTTCCAATTTCCTTTTTTTTATTCATTTTTTTTAATATTTTAACCATATTATTTAATAGAGGTGATTTTTTGAGTTTAAAAAAAATAAAAATAATATCAATTTTTGGTATTTTTGTTTTAAATTTTATTAGTCATTTTTTATATGAATGGATGCCAAATACCTTATTTTCAATATTTTTTCCTGTAAACGAAAGTATCTTTGAACATATGAAAATGATTTCTACTTCAATTCTTATATATAGTATTATAGAATATATAATTTTAAAAAAAACAAAAACTAATTATAATAATTATTTATTTAGTATATTTATATCTTGTATAGGAAATATTATTATTTTTCTAATTATGTATTTACCTATATATTATAAAATTGGAGAAAAACTTATATTAACTATAATATTGTTATTTATATCAATTGTTATTACAGAATTTATTTCGTATAAAATTCTATGTACTAAAAAAAACTATACTTGGTTAAATATAGTTTCTTTATTAATGATTATTACTTTATATATAATTTTTGGATATTTAACGTATAATCCAATAATTTGTCCGTTATTTTTTGATCCATTAAATGAAAAATATGGAATAAATAACTACTTAATTACGTAATTATTTTACTATCCAAGCAGTAGGTAAATAACGTAATGTTGAAACATTATTAATAATTTTACCATTTTCATATAAAATGGAAGATCCACCACCATCTAAGTTTGCAGCATTATAAGCATTGTAACGTGTAAATATATTTATTAGTTCTTGCATATCAACACCAACACTTGAACTACTTCTACCATCAACTACTAAAAGTAGGACAATACCATCTTTTCTTTGCGCAATTGCGGTTCTTGGTGCGATACCCCAACCACCATTACCTTTTACTTCTGCTGGTTTTCCATTTACAATTAAATATGGCCCAAACTCTACTGCATCACGCATACCTTTGCTTATTGCTTCTTCAGGTGTACCACTATAAAGCATCAAAATGTTTTCATTAGTAAATCCTATAAAGTTTCCTTTAGATCCAGTTGTCCAAATAGCTTTACCATCTTTTATTACATTACCACAAGGTATACTTCCTTTTCCCACACTTCTACCATCTGAAAAACCATTAGCATTTATTCCCAAAATAGCGTCATTATTTTTAATTATTTGATCTATTGGTTCTCCACCCCTACCAAAACGCCTGGCAGGAGCTAAAGATATTCTAGAAGGATCATATATTACTGCCATGTAGCCTTTATAATTACTTCCAGATACTTCTATTATTTTATATAAATCGTTACCTTCATCTTTTTTTAATATTTGTTCTTCATATATTGAATCATAAGTATCACTTTCTTTTATATTTCCAACTTCAATTACACTAGCATCAGTAGATTCCCCACTAGCCTTAACATAATTTCCTGAAGTTATTTTATTAATAGTTTTATCATTAAAAAATGTTCTAGCTAAATACTTATGTGATTTAGTTGTCATAGCTGATGTTACCCATAAATCTCTAAAATATGAAAAAGGGCCATACATTAAGAATAAACATACTATAGCGAAAAAATCTAAAGCAATTAATAATATAGTTGTTTTTTTTATCCTTTTTTTAGTTGTCATTTTATTACCTCAATTCAAATGGATAATTTTCATCACCCATACCGCCTTTTACTTCTACTTTATTATCTAAATAAATAACTGGTTTAATACCTGATTCATAACTAATGAAATTATAGAATAATGAGTTATTTTTATTTAATATAGGTATTGTATTATCATCAGTAACAGAACTTAATAAATACATATCTATATTTTGTGTTACAAAAATATCACCAACAGTTAATAATCCAACATAAGCGTTAACCTTTTCATTATATAATTCTTCTAAATCATATGTATCAAATTTTCCAATATAGAAATCTCCCTTTTTCAAATACTTTTTATCTTTTAAAGTATTATAGAATGTATGATTTAGATAATAAGCTATTCCTGTACTATCATTTAAATTATAATAATTATATTTTTTAGAATATATTTTTTTTATTTCTTCATCATTAAGTTTTAATGGAGTAGATAAAACAACTTTAACACTCGTTTCATCTTTTGAAACTACTTTCCAAGTATATCCACTGTAATCAATATAACTACCAAGTTCTATCTCACTTAAAGTATCGACTGGTTCATTAGATATTATATATGGAGAGCTTTTAGTACCGTTTCCATATATATACTCTATATCATTTAATACTATAACAGGTCTAACACCATATATATGATTATTTGAATCTGTTTTTAAACCGCCATTATCAAATACATACCAAGGTTCACTCTCATTTAAAGCTGAAAGCCAAAAATATGTATTATTATTTAAATAGCTATTATTCGCACCTGCATCTATATAATCATTCATTGATAATAATGAAACATAATTTTTACTATTATTACAATCAGATTTTTCTATTTTATCTACATTATTAACACAAGAATCAAATTCAGTAATAAATAAGTCAGGTTGCGTCAAATTGGATTTAAATGTAGAATTTAACCATTTAATTACATTCGATTCATCATAATTTTTTCCAAATGGTAAAACTGTAACATTTTCATCAGAAACCAGTTTTATTTTTCCATCATCAACTGAAACAATTCTCCATAAAATTCCTGAATATGAAACATAATTGTTTTCAACTAAATTTTTTAATATATATTTATTATCATTATATAAATAATTTTCTTTTTTTAAGTTATTAATAATTTTAGTTGAAAGCATTCCATTATCAATTAATGAATTAGCTTTTTGTTCTTTCATATAATTATAAACAAGTCTAAAACTAAAGAATACAAATAGAGAACTTAAAAAAATCACACTACAAAATCTAAATATTTTTTCTTTTTTTATTACCCTTTTCATAACTTACTCCTTTAATACAAGTTAAAAAGTAAAAAACTATTTTTTACTTTTTTTATCCTCTTTCATATCATCTATTATTTCTGAAATATCAGATTTAAAATATTTAACAGTAGTAACTGCAATTATTGATAATGGAAGCGCTAAAATAATTCCTACCATACCAAATAATAACCCACCTGCAAATATTGCAAGTATTATCAATAATGGATGAATTTCATTAGATTTTCCATATACAAGTGGACTTATAACATTACCATCAAGAACAGATAATACTGCAACTGCTATTAATGTTTTTATAAAAAGTGCTGGACTAACTACAAAAGCAGTAACTAAAGCAATAACATTAGTAAATATTCCCCCAAAATAAGGTACAAGTGATGCTACTGAAGCCATAAATCCTAAAAGTAGTGCATTAGGATGTCCTACTATAAAGAATGCAAATGAATATAAGAAGAAATTAATTATCAAAATTTTCATAAATCCAACCAAATATTTTTTCATTTGATCATCTAATAATTTAATATATCTAAATGCTTTTTTAGATTTTTTCTTAACAATAACTTTAACTTCATTTCTTATTTTATCCATATCAATTAAGAAATATATAGCTGCCGATAAACATACTAAAGCTGCTGATAAGACACCAAGTGAAACTCCTATAAAGTTAATTGCTCCATTAGATACATAGTTACCAAGATCCGCTAAGATATTTGTAAATGTATCATTTAAAGTTTGTTGAATATTACCAAAATTTAAATCATATGTTGATGAAATTTCTTTAAAGAATGATATTATTCCAGTAAACAAACTAGATAATTGTCCAAATAATAATGGTCCTGCTATTATTATAATAGAAGCTAAAAGTCCAAGAACTACTAAAACAACTATTAATATACTTAACCATTTAGGAAGTCCTTTATCTCTTAAAAATCTAACACATGGATTTAGTGCATATGCAATTATAAATGCAAAGAAAAATGGTGCTATTATGGTTATTATCTTTGCAAGTATTCCTATCCATAATCCACTTGTTTGATACATTAAAAATACAATAAGTACAAATAGCGCTACATTAATCAATTTAAAATCAAGTTTATTTTTTATCATATTTTACCTACTTTCTAAAATTATTGTAACAGGTCCATCATTAATACTTTCTACTTCCATATCTTCACCAAACACACCTGTTGATACTTGAAGATATTTACTTAATTTTTCATTAAATAAATCATAAAGTTTAATTGCCTCATTTGACTTTAATGCATTTACATAACTAGGTCTTCTTCCTTTTTTAGTATCTGCATATAAAGTAAATTGTGAAACAGATAATATTTGTTTGTTTAATTCTAAAGCTGATTTATTCATTACATTATTATTATCATTAAATATTCTTAAATTTATTATTTTATCTACCATGTAATCTATATCTTTTATACTATCTTCATATGTAAAACCCACAAGTACAAGTAATCCTTCGTTTATACTTCCAACTATTTTTTTATTTATTTTTACACTTGCACTCTTACATCTTGTTACAACTGCTTTCATCCAATACTCCTTTGTACATCAACAACATGATTTAAAGTTTTAACTTCATTTATAAATTTAAGTAATTTTTCTTTATTATCTACTAATATTGTTATACTATAAATTATTATATCACTATTGTTTACTGTTCTTATACTTTTAACAGTTATATTAGATGAATTTGATTTTGAAATTATGTTAAGTAATATATCTTTATCATTTTTAGTATAAACTAAAATAGTTGCAGGATATTTTTTACTAGTAACTGGATTCCAATATACATTGATTAATCTTTCTTTTAAATTAATTACATTTGAACAATTAATTTTATGTACTGAAATTCCTTTTCCTTTAGTAATATATCCAATTATTTTTTCACCAGGCACAGGTTTACAACATGAAGCAATATTTGTTTTTATGCTTGGAATTCCTTCTACATAAATATCAGATGCTCCTACTTTAATATCTTTTATTTTATTATTAGTAGCATCTTTTAATATTTTTTCATTTTTTGTTTCTGATTCATTATAAATAATATTATATACAGTTGAAGGTAAAATTTTATTATTAGAAAAATTAATATATAATTCTTTAATATCTTTTATTTTTAATTCTTGTTTTATTTTTTTTACATTTTCAGGACTTAAAAATTCATTAAAGCTAATTTTTCTTTTTCTTAATTCTTTTTGTAATATTTCTTCACCCTGTCTAATATTTTCATCTTTATCAAGTTTATTAAAGAAAGCTCTTATTTTATTTCTTGCTTGTGGTGTTTTAACTATATTTAACCATTCATAATTAGGTCCAATAGAATTTTTATTAGTATTTATTTTTACAACATCATCATCTTTTAGTTCATAATTAATTGGAACCAACATTTCATTTACAATAGCACCTACCATATGATCTCCAACATCACTATGTACTCTATAAGCAAAATCTATTGGAGTTGCACCTTTTGGAAGTTCTATTACATCTCCTTTAGGTGTGAATACATATATTAAATCTCTAAAAGAATCTTCTTTTACTGATTCAACAAAGTTTTTATCATCTGTTGCTTCTTCTCTCATTTCCATTATTGTTCTAAAGAATTGTAATTTTTGTTCCATTTCTTGATGCATATCTGCTTTTATATTACTTCCATGTTCCTTATAAGACCAATGTGATGCAATTCCATTTTCAGCTACTCTATCCATTTCATATGTTCTAATTTGTATTTCAAATAAATAACCATCTATCCCAAATACTGTTGTATGAAGTGATTGATACATATTACTTTTTGGCATAGCAATATAATCTTTAAATCTTTTAGGGATTGGTCTATATTTTGAATGTATGTATCCAAGAGCTTGGTAACATTCCCCTACTGTATCTACAAAAACTCTTAAAGCAAGTAAATCATAAATATCATTGAATTTTTTACCTTTATCCATTTTTTTATAAATACTAAATATACTTTTTGCTCTTCCTTTTATTTCATGTTTTATATTATTTTCATCAAGTATTTTGCTTATATTATCTTTCATTTCTGATACAATAGCTTCTCTTTCAGCTTTTGTTTTATTTAGTTTTTCTGCTATATCAAAATAAATATCAGGTTTATAATATCTAAGTGATAAATCTTCTAGTTCAGATTTGATTTTATTCATTCCAAGTCTATGAGCAATAGGAATTAATATATCTAATGTTTCTTTTGCTTTTTCTTTTTGTTTTTCCTTAGGTAATACGTAAAGTGTTCTCATATTATGAAGACGATCTGCAAGTTTTACAATAATAACCCTAACATCTTCTGAAAGGCCAACTAATATTTTTCTATGATTTGCAAGCATAGCTTCAGTAGCACCTTTAAAATTAAGTTTATTTATTTTTGTAACTCCTTCTACTAATGACGTAATGTTTTCTCCAAATTCTTTTACCATTTCTTCTTTTGGAACACCACAATCTTCTAAAACATCATGAAGAAGTGCAGCACACAAACACTCATAGTCTGCATATATCTCAGTTAATATTAAAGCTACATTTAATGGGTGAATTATATAATCTTCACCAGTACGTCTTTTTTGCCCAAAGTGTTTTTCATAAGCATATTTGTATGCTTTAGTGATAATTTTTAATTCTTCTTCATTATCTATATATGAACTTACTGCTTTATATAAAACATCATATGTTATATTGTCATATTTTTTCATAAAGATCTCCCTTACTCTTCTAAATTTGGAACTCTTACTTCACGAGAAATTCTTTCCTTTACATATTCTTCAATAAAAATATTATCTGTATTTAATATATCTGAAACCATTTGATATAAAGATAAATTTGTTGCTTTAATCCATTTTGTTTCTTTAAAGTAATTCCATATATCTTCTTCTTTTACATAATATATTCCAAGTCTTTTCATTTCTTCTCTTTTTGTTGTAAGTGCTGGTTTTACTCTTTCATATAACTCCTGCAAGCTATTAAATTTTATATCCATATGGTCCTCCTAATAATAAAGTTTTATTATTTACATATATATTATATATGAAAAGTAAATAATTTTAAAGGAGAAATTATGAAAAAAAGTAAATTTGTCAAATCTACTCTTATACTGATTGTTGGTGGTTTCATAACAAAAATTTTAGGAATGGTTATTAAAATCATAATGACAAGACTAGTTGGCACAGAAGGTATTGGAATATATATGATTTTATCTCCTACTTTTATGTTATTAATCGCACTAGCACAACTAGGTCTTCCAATAGCAATTTCAAAACTTGTTTCAGAAGATAAAAGGAATAATAAAGTTTTAGTTGCTTCTGCATTTCCTATAACTATCGTGGTAAATGTTTTAATTATTATCTTTTTATTTATATTCGGAAAAACACTTGCGAATAATTTACTCCATGAACCAAGAGTATATCTAGGAATTTTATCAATTGGTTTTGTTTTACCATTTATAAGTATATCTAGTATTATAAGAGGATATTTTTTTGGTAAACAAAAAATGTTTCCTCATGTTATTTCAAATATTTCAGAAGATATTGTAAGATTAATTGTTTTAATAGTTGGGATTCCTATTTTTTTAAAGTATGGAATTGAAGTAACTATTATGTTTATAGTACTTTCTAACATAGCAAGTGAACTTACTTCAATAATTATATTTTTCTTCTTTTTACCTAAAAAATTCAAAATTAGAAAAGAAGATATTAAACCTAATAAGGATAATTTAAGAGAAATTCTTTCTATTAGTTTACCAACTACAAGTTCTAGAATAATTGGTAGTATTGGTTACTTTTTAGAACCAATTATACTTAGTTTTACACTATTATTAGTTGGATACTCAAATGATTTTATAGTAAATGAATATGGAGTAATTAATGGTTACGTTATGCCTCTTGTATTAATACCTTCTTTTTTTACAATGGCTATATCACAAGCACTTATACCCACACTTAGTTATAGTTATTCAAATATGCAATATGATTATTCAAAAAAGAAAATAAAACAAGCTATTTTATTTTCTTTAATAATTGGTATTCCATCAACCATTATATTAGTTTTATTTCCATCTTTACTTTTAAAAATCGTTTATAATACAACAAGTGGAGTAAATTATATAAAAGTCATTGCTCCTATATGTTTATTTCACTATATACAGGCTCCTTTAAGTAGTAGTTTACAAGCAATTGGAAAAGTAAAACAAGCAATGTATGGAACTTTAATTGCAATGTTTTTAAGAACTTTAGCTTTATTTGTTTTCTCACTTTTTAAAATAGGAATGTGGAGTCTTATTATAGCTACTTCGATAAATATTTTGTTTGTAACCTTTTATGACATGTATAATGTAAAAAAATCCTTTAAATTATAAAACATCTTGTTTTTTTATTATAAAGGTTTTTTCTTTTGTATAAAATGCATAAAAAACATTATTTAAAGCTATTTTATTTTTCTCTAATATTAAATTAAGCCATTTTTCATTTTTTTTAATTTCTTTTAAAACGCTATAATCTATTTGACCATCTAGTATTAGTGGTAATGGATAATTTTTTTCTTCTTTAAAAACAGATAATTTCCCATTATTTTCTAAAACTGCATAGTTTACATCTTCGATATTCATAATTCCTTGTTCTCTGAGTTGGCTTACTAAATCGTCTAAACTATACCTTAATTTTACCATTTCTTTAAAATTGAGTTTCCCATTTTTTATAATAACTGCTGGTTTACCATCCAACATATTTCTAAGTTTACTACTTTTAAGGCCAAAATATCCAAATATTATTTGAACTACTACTAAACAAAGAATTGGTATAACTGATACTAAAATAGATCCATCATACTCTTCTATAGATAAAGCTGCAAGTTCTGCTATTAAAATTGATACAATTAAATCTACTATTCCAAGTTTACCTACTTCTTTTTTACCCATTATTCTATATACTAAGATTATAAAAAAATATAAAAATAATGTTTTTGAAATTATTTTTAAATACATGTTATCACCTTTTTTTATTATGATAATAAGAATAAAAAAATATTCAATTAATATATTTAATTAGGAGGATATATATGGAATATATTAAAAAACTTGGAATTTCTTTTATTTTTTCGCTATCATTTTTAATTAGTTTAACTTTTATTTTTTCTTCTCTTTATTATATAAATTTTATAGGTAATGGTTTATTTAAGTTTATAAAAATATTAATACCTATTATTTCTATATTTATTGGTAGTTTTATAATAGGAAAAAAATCCAATTCTAAAGGATGGCTTGAAGGGTTAAAATTCGGTTCTATAATAATTTTATTGTTGTTTTTTATAAGTATTATTTTTTTTAGAAGAGAATTAAGCATCAAAATAATATTATATTATTTAATACTTCTTCTTACTTCTAGTCTTTCTTCAATGATAGGGATTAATTTTAAAGTAGTTGACAAATAGAACTTATATTATATAATAATAAACGTGATTTTTATGAAAGAAGTATATTTTAAAAGAAACGAAATTAAATATTTAATACCAATATTTGTAGATAAAGGTATAGAACATGATAGATATTTATATACTATTGATGACAAAAATTATGTTATAAATTTATTTAAAGATGATGATATAAATATAATAAAAAGAAAAGTTTATAAACTAGAAAAATTAAATGAATACAAATTTTCTAAAAATATTATAATTCCTGATGGTATTGTATATATAGACAAAACACCTTCTGGTTTCACTACAGAACTATTAGAAAAAAGTGTACCTTTTAATGATCATGCTTTTGATAGTACAAAGAATAAAATAAAGTTACTTTTAAAAGCTAAAGAATTGATATTAGAATTGAATAATCAAAATATAATTCATTCTGATATTGGTGTACATAATTTTATAGTTAAAAATAACACACCTTATTTATTAGATATGATAAGTTGTGAATTTGATGAATTTAAAAATACTAATCAAAATGCTTTTTATTCATATTATAAAAAAAGAATTGGTAAAATAGATGAATATTTTGACATATATTCATTTAATGCAATGACATATGGATTTTTAAATAAAATTGCTGGATTTAAAATAATTGATAATATAATTGAGGGTAATAATACAATACTTAAAAATAAAGAAATTACTGAAATGTATTATAATTTATTATTATTCAAAAATAAATACAATGATGATTTTATAATAGATCATATAAAACAAAAAAAGATCAAATGATCTTTTTTATTTTACAACACCACTTAAAAGGGTACATTTATTAGAACTATTAGAGAATGTTCCATTAATATAGCTTCCATTTTCACTTGCCCATGTATATTTAGTTGAATAGCTACTCTTTTCAACGATAACACCATCAATATTTCCTAAATATGTTTTAAATTCATCATATGTAATTCCACTTTTTACTTTATCTTTTAATTCATTATATTTAGAAAAATCAACATTTTTAATAGCTATTTTACTTTTATCTATATCTAATTTAATTGTTCCTTTTGTGCTTGAATAATAAGCTACTTCAATTCCAACATTTTCTGATAATTTCCAATAATATTTATTATATTTTTCGTCAATTAATTCGCCATTTATACCAATTATATTATTGATTTCTTCTACTGTATTTTCAACATTTATTTGTTTAATGCATTCAACTGCTGTACATTTACCGTTTGTTTTTTCTTCTGTTTTATTTTCATTATTATCTGTTTTTTCTAATTCTTTATCACCACATCCTGTAAATAAACTTAAAGTAAGAGCGCTACATATAAAACCAAATATTATTTTTTTCATTTTTTTCTCCTCTTTCTATAAAATCTAAAATAATTCATCAATAGTTGTTACATCTTCATTTATTAATGAAACAAATACTGGAATATTATAACTTGAAAACATTTTTACTATATCATTAATATTTTTTAAAAATAAATCTTCTTTATATATAATTAGTTGTTTAATATTTTTTATTCCATAAGACTTTAATAATTCAATATTTTTTTTTATCAATTCATAATTACATGATAAATTAAGTGCCTCATCATATCCAAGTTCATCAATTATTTCATCAACTTCTTGTTCATTTAAACCAATATTATATAAATCTTTTATCATATGTTTTTGCCTCCAAATTTATTTTTTTTACGCAAGAAATTACATTATTTAATTCTTCTTGTTTTAGCATTGTATTAAATGTGACTATGTAAATTAATAAATCCTCATTAATTTTTAAACCTTCAGAGTTAAAAACTTGTAAATACCTTATAACTTTATTTCTTGATATAATTATACCATTAAAATTATATATCAAATTATTATCATTATCTAAAAACAAGCTATCAAGTTGTTCAATAATTCCATTATTGTAACTTAAACTAAATAAATTTGTGTTTTCTGTTATTAATTTCAAATAATAGTTTTCTTGTTCACTTTCATATTTAACAGCATTGTATAACCCATATGTATCTTCTTTTTTATTTCCAAAATTTGAAGTTGAAGTTGTAAATTCACTCATTAAAACTCTCTTTGTAATACCATTTTTAACATTCATATATTTAAATGGATTTATTCCATTAGAAATAGCATATTTAACTCTATAAAAATTAATATCAGAACAACTTAACCTAGATATATTATCAGAAATATACTCATAACATCCGCATTCTATAGCATTATCAAGTCTTTCTAAAAGTAAATCATCTTTCATTCTAAAAACATGAAAACTAATCGTATCGGGTGTTTTATTTTCAAAAATATCTATACCATATTTTCTTAGTATTGAATCTGCATGTGATGCAGAATGACTAAAGAAACTACTACATTTTAGAAAAACAATAGAAGGATTTAAGTTGTGTTGCTTTAAAAATTCAATATTTTTAAAAAACACATTATTTAACCCAACTTTATGATTTTTATTAGTAACCTGTTTCTTTGTGTTGACTTTTTTAATACTTTTTTCAAAAAACGTATTTTTTATTCTTGGAATTAAAATAGTTGGATAAAAATTTAAAAGATCTAAAATATTGTTTCGTTCACATTCTTGAACAGTTTTTTCAATTATTTCAGAACTTGAATGAACTAAAATATTTATTAAAACTTCATATTTATTAAACAAAAATTCCAAATTATTTAGTTTCATTGTTTCCAAGTTATTTTCTATTTTATTATAATTTCCATTTGTTTTAAGATAATTAATTAATTCATCACTTATTTTATTATAATCTATATCATACTTACTGAAAATAGAAATTAATAATTCATCTTCTAATAAAACATTTTCTTGTAATGATTGAGTTTTTGTATATATTAATTCATTATAATTATTTACTTGTAAAAACAAGTTTATTTTTTTATTTAAAGATATATTTCCATGATTTAAAAGTTCATTTATAAAATCAAATTCATCTATTATTTCATCTTGACCCTGTATTTTTTCAATTAATAATTCAATATTAAATATTTCATTTTCAAGTTGCATTATTAAGTCTTTATCATTATTTTCTTTTAACTTGTTTATTTGATTTTTTAATAAATTAATGCAATTAATTTGTTTGTCATCAAATCCAACATCAATTATAACTTTTTTTACACTATCATCTAATAAAAAGTAGTTATTTAAAAATTCTAATGTTTCTTTATCAAATTGAAATTCAAATGTTTGATAAAGTTTATTAAATAAACTGTAATCTAAAAAAAGGATATTTTCTAAATCAGATTTTTTTAATAAATTATTTTTTTCATTGATTTTTTTCATACTTTTGTTATCATTTTCTAAACGAAAGTTCAAATAATTTAATAATTCATTTTCCATAATTATATCTTCCTTTCATTTGTATTTGACAAGCAACTACTTTCTAAATTTTTTAACATTTCATTTTGATTTTCAACAAATAATTCTACTTTTTCTTCATATTTTTTCTTTTCATCGATAGTTAATTGTTCATATTTTCGAGGTTGAATCTGTAAAAAATTCAATATCTCATCAATATAATCTGAATTGTCATAACATGTTTTTAAAGCTTTTTCAAAATTAAGCTTTTTATCTTGTGGAGTACTCTTACATACGCCAAACACTATAATAACATGGCTAATATTTTCATATTTTTTAACATATTTACCAAAATTTACTCCAAATCTAGATAAAATAATTCTATTACTTCCATTCTTTATTTCTTTAACCATATATTTTTGTAAAAACTCTTTACTGTAATTGTCAGTTTTTAATTTATGAGGTTCCAATGAATCATATTCCTTTGGTAACATAGTGATAACTGATTTCATTTTCCCAACTGCATTAATACAGCTTATTGGTATTTCATTTTCTAAGATAGAATGTCCATTTTCGCCTAAAAATATTAATAAAGTTTTAGCTTCTTTATCATAAAAATTATCTTTCTTATTTTCTTCTATATTTGTTAATTTATAGTACAACTTATTAGCTTCATCTATAACATCTAATAAATTTTGATAATATTTGTCTAAAGGTTCACCTAACAAACAAGCTGTTTCTAACGAATCATAGAATATTTTTAATTTTTTTTGAATTTCTATAGCCTCACTAAAATCAGACGAAGAAATATTTTTGCTATATCTGTACCCTTGTGTAATATAATAATCAAAATTTTCTCTTAGTATTTTTGCTTCATTTAAACACTCTATATATTCATCAGGAATTTCTTTTTCTTCAAGCACATCTTTATCCTCTATAAAATTTTCTTTTATTTCAGATTTAACGGAATTATCTTCTTTTGATTTTATTGTATTTTTTATATAATTAGCATTATCTTTTGCAAGTTCTATTATTAATTCACATTGCATGTTTTCATCGCAATTTAATGAATGTATTATTAAATCTATTTCATTATTAGAAATAAATCTTTTAGAATGCTCATTTAAAATAGCTATTGATTTTTTCTTATTTAAAAAAATACTATTTAATTTTTCATATTGTAATTCTAGTTGATGTTTCTGTTCTTTAATTGTATCTATAATTTTATTAATTTTTTCTTTTATCTTTTTTATTTGCCCAGAAAATACATTTGTATCTAATTTTGGAATTGTTTTCGTTAAATTTAATAACTCAATTTTATCATTTTCATTTAGATAACTAAAATTTGCCAATTTTACTTCATCTAACTCATCAGTTTGATACATTTTAATAAATTTATTCAATGAATTTATTTCATTAATTATCTGTTTTAGTTGTGCTAATATATCATCTATTTGAACCCTAGAGTTTTCTATTAATTCTTCTATCATTTTATTCTCCTAAATATTCTTTTACAAATTTTTCTTTATATTCTAATAAATTATCATTTTTTATTGCTTCTCTTAATTCTTCAGTTAATTTAATTAGAAACCTTATATTATGAATTGATAGTAATCTTCCACCTAACATTTCATTACTTACTATTAAATGTCTTATATAAGCTTTTGTATAATTTTTACAAGTATAACAGTCACAATTATGTTCTATAGGTTCAAAATCTTCTTTATATTTCAAATTTCTAATATTAATTTTTCCTTGTCTAGTAAAAGCATTCCCATGGCGCGCAAGTCTTGTAGGTAATACGCAATCAAACATATCAACTCCTCTAATAACACCCTCAATTATATCTATAGGATCTCCCACTCCCATCAAATATCTTGGTTTATCTTCAGGTAAATATTTAATTGCATAATCGATCATATTATACATTGTTGTTTTGTCTTCTCCAACACTTGTTCCACCAATTGAATAACCATCAAAATTCATTTTAACAGTTTCTTCGGCACTTAACTTTCTTAGATCTTCATATTCTCCACCTTGAATAATACCAAACAAAGATTGATTTTCATTTTTATGAGCATCTAACCCTCTTTTTGCCCATCTAATAGTTCTCTCTGTACTTTTTTTTGCGTATTCATAATTTGCAGGATATGGAATACATTCATCAAAACTCATTGCTATGTCACTATCAAGTTTATTTTGAATTTGAATTGAAAGTTCTGGCGTTAAAAATAGTTTTTTACCATCTATATGGCTTTTAAAAGTAACTCCTTCTTCTACAATATCTTTTTTCTTTGCTAATGAAAAAACCTGAAAACCACCACTATCAGTTAGTATTGGTCCATCATAGTTCATAAATTTATGAAGCCCACCAGCTTTAGAAACAACATCTTCTCCAGGTCTTAACCATAGATGATAAGTATTTGAAAGAATTATCGCACTATTCATAGCTTTTAATTCTTCAGGTGTCAATGTTTTAACATTTGCAAGTGTTCCAACTGGCATAAACATAGGTGTATTAAACTCACCATGATTAGTTTTTAAAAGACCATATCTAGCTTTCGTATTATTTTCTTTTTTTAATAATTCATATTTTATTTTCATAAAATCACCTGTTTATAATTATATAATAATATATATATAAAAACAAGATTTGACAAATTTATTTTTTTTTGTATAATATATTGCATATCTGAAAGGGGAACGTTTATGAAAATAAATCTAAATGCAATTGTTACAAGAGAACAATTGGAAAAAATGGGAATCGAAAAGTATATGGAGATTTCAAAAAAAGGAAAAATAGAAAGAAATTATATAATTGATCATCTTCCAACTATAACTGAAAATATATTACCAAGAAAAGCTCAGGAAATTTCTTTTACTTCTGCAAGAAATAATGAACTTTCTAATATGGAAAAGAACATATTGACTTCTTTAATTACATATTCTAACAGTGAAGTTTTTTGTAAGTACTTAAGTCAAGAATTCAGTAAAGATGAATTAATTCAAATTTCAAAAATTTTAACTAAATATGTAAATATAACAAAAACTTGTAGAATATTTAATAAGGATGTTAACTTAGATTTAAGTATATTTGATCCTATTATTTCTAGAGCTGATTTAATTCACGGATTTACAATTCCAAGTATTTATTTAAATAGATTAAATGGAATTTTGGTATATGAAAATGAATTATTAGATAATGAACTATCTAAAAAGAAAGAATTAATAATTAGATAAGCCTTTAATGGCTTTTTCTTTTTGTTTATGATACAATTATTACAGGTGATAATATGATAGATATAGATGGAAAAAAATATGAAATAAATAGAAAAACTGCTATTGTAACTAACTGGGATAAAATTTATTGTAATATATTAAAAAGAATATTAAAAAAAGGAGAATTGTGCGAAAACAGAACAGGAATTGATACTTTATCTATTGAAGGAGTATATTTTAAATTAGATGTTGGTAAATCTTTTCCTATTCTTGAAACAAAAAAAGTAGCACTTGCTAATACAATTACAGAATTACTTTGGATATATCAAGCACAAACTAATGATGTAAAATGGCTTCATGATAGACAAAATCATATATGGGATGACTGGATGATAGATGATGATGGTATATATCGTATATATGAACCATATATTAATGAAAATAAAAAAAATATTGTAAAAGTAAAAGACATATATGGAAATGATACTAATCTAACTGCTAGTAGTTTAAAGGAAAATAGAACCATAAAAGAAGCTATTTACTATGGACCTGAATATGCTCATACCATTGGTACTGCTTATGGATATGTCGTTAAAGAAACAAAAGAATTTGATAATGTATTATATTCATTAAAAAATAATCCTACAAGTAGAAGAAATGTTGTATCATTAAGACAAGCTAATTTACTTAAAACTGGTGTATTAGAACCTTGTGTATGGGCAAGTACATATAAAGTTTCTAATGGAAAATTAAATATTAATGTGGATGTAAGAAGTAATGATATGCCGATTGGCAATCCATTCAATGTAACACAATATGCAATTTTACTTAGTTTACTTGCAAAAGTATCTAATTTAGAAGTTGGTAATTTAAACTGGACAATATCTGATTGCCATATATATGTTAATCAATTAGAACAAATTAAACTGCAATTAAATAGATTTGATAAATTATTAAAATGGGAAAGTTTTATAAAGAATAATGATGATAAAGAAATAATTAAAGAATATAAAAAAATATTAGAAAGTTCTGATATTGAAGAATTAATGACATTAAAACACCTTATTATAAGAGAAAATCCAGAACTTTATTTAAGTAACAAAGATAACTTTTATGAATTTGATAATAAAAAAGAAAATGAAGATATAAAAGTTTTAAAATATAAATCATTACCATATATAAAAATGCCAGTAGCCCAATAAAAAAAGCGCTGTTAAAGCGTTTTTATTTTGTTTTTATTTTTTTCTTATTACTTAATTTTACTTCTTCAAGTGAGCACATATAGTCTAAATATTCTTTATCACACTTATCTAAATCTTCATTTGTAGCTTCAGGATTATTTAAATAATCAAAATAAACTCCTAACTTTACTTCATTATTATCTTCATATCGATTACTTATAAGTTCTATTAAAACTTGCTTTTTTTCTTCTGCATCAACACAATTATGTATACTTGCTAAATCTCTTAATATAATGTTAATTTCAAGAGAAATTTCAAGATCAGAAAAATTATTTTGTGAATTTAGTTTTTTTATTTCATAAAGACATTTATACATATTTGCCCCTTTTACATCTCTTGCAAATAAATATATGTATTCAGCATTTTTAATTTCTATTATCGCATTTTCTAGTTTTTCTATGTTTGCTCCTTTTATATAACGAGCAAAATTATATATTTTTTTAGCATTTTTGATTTCTATTATCGCGTTTTCTAATTTTTCTTTATTTGTATTTACTGTTATACGAGCAAAATTAAATAAAATAAATGCATTTTTCATATTTATTACTGCGTCTTCTAATTTTTGTATATTTACACCTTCTATATTATCTATTAATGCCCCAATACATACTTCATTATTAGTTTCTATTACTTTATTTTCTAAATTCTCTAAGCCTATATAATTTATAAACTCTTGGTCATCTTTAATCAAAGAAATAAAATTAACAACATCATACATCAAATAATCACTACTAAAGGCATTTTTCATTAGAATTTCTGTTTGCCTTAAATTACTTTTTTCTTTAGTGTTAAAAAAAGCTTTTATTTTTTCATTTAATTCTTTATTATTCAACATAATTTATTCTCCTTTTTTTCCAATTATTCTAACATATTATATAAATATTTTCAATAAAACTAATAACAAAAAAACTAGTTAATTAACTAGCATTATTTATAATCAAAGCATCCTTTATTTTTTCTAGATGCATTCCTCTAGAACCTTTAAGTAATATACAACAATCTGTAATATTTAAATCACTTAAAAATGTAATAACTTCTTCACTTGTATTAAAGCTTGAACAATTAACATATTTATTTATTAATTTCATATTTGTACCTACTGTAATAACAGAAATATTATTTTTAATCTTATACTTTTTTAAAAATCGTCCTATTTTTAAATGGATTTTTTTTGAATAACTACCAAGTTCTAGAATATCACCTAATATAATTATTTTTTTATCTTTAAAATTTTTAATCATATTTAAAGAACTTATTAATGATTCATAACTAGAATTATAACAATCATCAACCAAAATTATATTATCTTTTAATAATAAAATATTATTTCTTCCTGAAATTTGTTCAAACGTACTAATACGTTCTATTATATCTTCTATACTCATTCCATAAATTAAACTCGTTTTAATAACAAGTAATATATTGTTAATTAATGAACTGTTTGGAATATTAAATTTTATATTATAATTCTTATTTTTATAAATTATTGAAAAAAATAAATGTTCATATGTAGTAATTACATTATATACTTTAAACTCATTTATATTGCATACAATATTATTTTTATTTTTTTTAATTTTTTTTAAATATTTGTCTTTATTATTTAATAACAATATACCATTATTAAGACCATCTGTTATTTCAAGTTTGGCTTTTAAAATATTTTTTTGACTTTTCAAATATCCAATATGTGAAGTTCCTATATTAGTTATAATACATGTATTTGGTAAAACCATTTTTGATAAATTACTTATTTCATTTAAATGATTCATACCCATTTCTAAAATTATTAAATTATAATTTTCATTTAAATTAAAAATCGTCATAGGAACACCTATATTATTGTTATAATTTTTTTTAGTATATAATATTTTATATTTTTCATTTAATACATGATATAGTAATTCTTTAGTAGTAGTTTTTCCTACACTTCCTGTGATTGCTATTAAAGGAATATTTATATATTTGAGTCGTATATAATTTGAAAGAGTTCCCATAAATGATATAGTATCATCTACTTTTATTACTAAAACATCTGACGTGACAATAACATCTTTACTTACAATAATACAGCTGCATTTATTTTCTATTTCTTTTATATAATTATGTCCATCATCGTTTTTGCCTTTTATACATATAAATATATCATTTATTTCAACCTTTCTAGAATCTATTTGAATATTACCTATTTTTTGTTCTAATATATTTCCATTTATAATTTCGCCATTACTTATTTTTAATATATCATGTAAATTCACACCTATTCCCCCTTACATGACTCTATAAAACTATCAAGTAATTGTTTTGATACTATATCATATGAAATCATTGATTCGGGGTGCCACTGTACTCCTATAATATATTTTTTGTTTGGCACTTCAATTGCTTCAATAACATTATCTTGTGAATATGCAGATGTTTTTAAATCAGTATTTGATAATTTATATTTATGTCTACTATTAACCTTAATTTTAGAACGATTTAATATCTTAAAAATTTTTGATGATGAGTCTATGTTTACAAAATGATAGTCACTTTTTGAATAATGATTATCAACTAGTTCCAAATTTCCATTAAAATACTTACCTAAACTTTGCATACCCATACATATTCCAAGAAGAGATAAATCAAATTCATAAGCATACTTTATTACTAAAAAATCAATTGTTTCATAATCACCACCTGGTAATATAAAACCATCACAAAGTTTTAATAAAGAAATATCATAATTTATTAATGGAATAATTCTTACATTTTCAAGTATTAAATAATCACAAAGTTTTTTATTAAAAACATATACATCATTATTTTCAGTCTTATCTATTCTACATACAACTCCTATAGTTATCATAAAAATCACCTATTTTATTGTATGCGACAAATAAAAATAGAATAAAAAAAATATCAATTAAATGATATTTTAGTCCATATATTTACTCATTGATTTCATCATTTGATTAACTTGTTTTTGACTAGGTGTTCTACCCATTTGAGTCATCATAGCTTTAATCATTTGTTCATTAATAGGTGGATTTTTCTTTAAATATTTTTTCATATAATTACGAGCTATAAAAAATCCTATAACTCCACCTGCTATTAATCCTACTAATATTTTTAATATATCTAAAAATAATTCCATTTTATTGCCTCCTAACTTACATTTTACTAAAATTAAGCAAATATTACAAGTCTATATTAATGTATATTTGTTTTTTATTACAATATGCTCATCTAACCAAAAATAGTCTTCATTTTTAAAATCAACTACAAAAATACACATATTACTTGAATATATACTTCCCATGGATTTTGGATAATTCATATTTGTATTATATAAAATACAAGAATTTTTAATTGTTACTAATGATTCTTCTTTTGTTTCATTTATTAAAAATTTATCATTATTTATTTTTATATATTCCAAAAAACAGTTTTCTACTTGTTTTTTTGGTATTCTATCACATATTTGATTGAAAAGAGAAACACCATATGATAAATTTTCTTTTTTTAATTTATATAAATTTTCTAAAGTTTTATATAATACATAAGAATTGTTTTTATATACTAGGTAAAATTCTTTTCTTATGTTAAAAAGATAGTATTTTCTCAAAAAGTATCACCTTTATTTATTTTATAATTTATTATTAGCTTTTTTTGTCAAAAAATGTTTAAAATAAAAATAGTTATATAGTATTAAGAGCTACATAACTATTTTCAATCTTATAACTTTCTTCCATTCTAACAGTTCCAATAGCATTAACATATGTAACTCCTAAGAATACCAATATAAATAATATTATTCCTTTACTTTTAATCATTTCTCTCATACTATCTCTCCTTCACTAAAATAAGTTTATCACAAACAATTGTTCGTGTCAATTGTAATTACAAACATTTGTTTGACTTTTTGTAAAAATAATGTTAAACTGTAAATGTAATAAAGGAGGTTACTTGTGAAAGAATTAACAAAACGACAAAATGAAATTCTTACATACATAAAAAAATATATGGTATCACATGGATACCCACCCACTATTAGAGAAATTGGAGCTGATCTTGGTGTATCATCACCTGCTACTATACATGCACATTTAGCTAATCTAGAAAGTAAAGGTTTTATTAAAAAAGAAGATACAAAAAATAGAGCTATTGAATTACTTGTAGAAAATGAATATGCTATAAAAGATGAAGAAGTAGTTTCTGTACCTTTACTTGGTAAAATAACAGCAGGTAGTCCCATCGAAGCAATTGAAAGACCTGATGAATATTTTTCATTACCAGCTTACTTAATTCCAAATAACAAAGAAGTTTTTACTCTTCTTGTAAGTGGTACAAGTATGATTAATGCAGGAATATTAGATGGAGATATAGTTATAGTAGAAAGAAGAAACAGTGCGAGAAATGGTGAAATAGTAGTCGCTATGACTGATGAAAATGAAGTTACTTTAAAAACATTCTATAAAGAATCAGGATATTTTAGATTACAACCTGAAAATGATACGATGGATCCGATAATATTAGATAACGTTACAATATTGGGTAAAGCAATCGGATTATATAGGAAATTATAAATAAAAGCAAATAAGTTATAACTTATTTGCTTTTATTTTCTTTTATTTTATCAATAACTATATTTACTATGAAGAATACAACAAATATTAAACCAACTATCAATAAGTTTTGTAAAAGTAAAGAACTTTCAATTGAAACTACAGTTTCTTTTATTAATTTTACAGTATATGTCATTGGTAAAATTGGGTTTAGGAATCTAAATCCTTTAGTTACTGTTTCTATTGGGAATGTACCACCTGATGCTGCAAGTTGTAATACCAATATAATAAGTGCTACAAACTTACCTATATCACCAAAGTTCATTATTAAGAATTCAATAATTGCTAAGAAACAATTTGAAACTAACACAATTACAAAGTAATATAATAATATATTTGTAATACTAAAATCTAATAAGATTTGAAGTAAGAATGCTAATAAAACGCCAGACAATGTTGCAAGTCCATGATATGCAAGTGTTCCTTTAACTCTTTTTTCTGAATCAATTCCAAGTAATCCAAATCTTTCGTTTTTGTCATAGTAGAGAACTATAAACATCATTAAACTTCCTACCCATAAAGCAATAGAAATGAATAATGGAGCAAATGCAGTACCATAACTTGATATTTCATTTACTGTTTTAGTTTCTATATTAACGGGTTCTTTAGCATATTCCGATAAAGAATCTACTTTTTTTAATTCCTCTTTTGTTTCAGATATTTTATTATCTAATTCTTTTTTAGCACTTGAAACGCTACTATTTAATGTAATAGTACCATTTTCTAAAGTTGTAATTCCTGTATAAAGTGAAGTTGAACCTTCATTTAATTTATATAATCCATCTGTTAATGAACTTATTCCAGAATTTAAAGTTGTAAGTGATTCTATTGATTTTTCAGTTGCTTGTTTTTTTGCACTTGTTGCAACACTCTTAGCTACATTTTCACTAACTGTATTTGCAGTTTGTACGGAAGCTGTATAAGAAGCTTCAACAGCTGTATTATATATAGACATATATAGTATACTAGAAGAATCATTTAATTGACTTACTAAAGTATCTAATTGTATATATGAATTACAATAGTTTTTTAAAGCTTCATTAACTGTTGAACTACTACAATAAGCTTTTACATCTATAACACCATATGCAGATAATTGATTAAGTAATCCTTGTTCTATTTGTTTCATTTTTGCTTGATATGTTGATTTAACTGAAGCAACTGCTTTAACACCTATTGCTTTTTTATAATCATCAGTAAATGTAGAGTTTACACTTCCATTAACTTGTTTTTTTATTGTATTAAGTGTTGCATTATCGATTGCTACTGTATTATCATTTTTTAAACTTTCAATTGAAGCACTAAGTTTATCATTAATAGTTTTACTACCATTATAAGCACTTTCTATTCCTGATTTTAATGTTTCAGTACCTGTTTTAATTTCAGTTACTCCATTTTTTAATTTATTTGTTCCTTCTAATAAATTTCCAAAACCATCACTTATAGTATTTAAACTATTTGGAACTTCTTTTAGTTTATCTTCTAAAGAAGCAATGATTCCTGAATTTATTTCATTATCTAAACTTTTTTCAGCTGTTATAACAACTGTATTAATTATTTGACTAGATAAATAATTTGATTTTTGATTTGGAGAATATGTAATTGTAGGATGTACTTTTTCTACTTCCCCTGCACTTTTTATATTCTTTGAAAAATCTGATGGAATATTAATAACTGCATAGTATTTGCCATCGTTAAGACCATCTGTTGCTTCTTTTTCATTAACTACGTCTAGTTTTAATTTTTTAGAATCTTTAATACTGTTAACTAATGATTCACCTTTTTCTCCTTCGTCACTATTTATAATTGCTACTGGTAAATTATCGATGTTACCTTCACCATATGGATTCCAGTAAGCTTTTAAATAGAAAAAACTGTACATAAAAGGTATTATTAATACTGCACATATTATAATGTTTCTAAATAATTTGTTTTCTTTTACTTTTTTCTTTTTCATTATAAACCCTCCCTATTTAATTAATCCATTTTTTAGTATAGAAGTAATTTCTTTAGCAACTTTTTCTTCATTAATTTCTTCTCCATACTCAAATAAAACTGTTACAAATACTTTATATATTACAAATGATGTTAAATCTACATCGCATTCTATAATATTACCTTTATTTATTTCTTCTTTTAATACATCTTTAATATATTTAATAATATCATCATCATATAATTTTAAAAATGAAATATTTTGTAAATCATTTTTATCTTTTATTAAATTTCTTACTATTCCACTTTCTTTTCTAACTTTTAACATAACGATAATACTATTAGATAAATTATCTATAAAAGAACCTTTTTTCTTTTGTTTTTCTATTTTGTTTTTTATATCTAATAGTTCTTCTTCTATAAAGTATTTAAATAGTTCTTCCTTGTCTTTAAAGTAAGAATAAATTGTTTTTTTTGTAACATTTGCTTGTTTTGCAAGTTCATCCATTGACACTTTTTTATAGCCATATGAATTAAATAATTTTCGTGCTTCTTCAATTATTATATCTCTTTTATTCATATTAAAGCCTCCTATACTACTATACCAATCAGGTATACCAGTATAGTATATGCTTCTTGTAGAATTTTGTCAAGTAAAAAAAATAAAAAATTACTAACATAATTAGTAATTTTTATATAACATTTTAATCATTTACTACTGTTATTACTCTTTTTGCATTAGTTGTATTTCCTGATGGATCTTTTGCTGTATAAAGTATAACATGCTTGCCTGGTACGTTACTTAATGAAGATACATTAGTAACATCAATACCTATATTTGAATTATCAATAGCATATACTCCTTTTTCAACATAAGATCCATTAAGTTCTGATACCTTTACAATATTATTTTCTGGAAAATATATTACAGGTGGAATTGTATCTCTTACAACAACAGTTCTTATGCTTGTAGTAGTTAATCCCTTATCAGTGACAGAATATATTAATTTATATGTTCCTAACTTTGAAGTTTCAATTTTTTCACCCTCATTATCATTTGATTTAATTTGAAGATTCAGTTCCAAAGGAATACCTGTATTTGAATATGCTGTACCGCCTTTTTCTACATATTCTGTATTTATTTCAACATATTCTACATAATTACCATTTAATCTAATAACAGGTGCGTTTTCATTATTTTCTGTACTTTCTTCTTCTAAATCTATTATGTTTACATCATAACTATAAGAGTTATTTTCTCTTGATATAACAACATTGGACTCATTGGAAATTGTTAATTTTGTTTTAGCATTTATCATTTTTATTGGTAAAAGACCTTTTCTTTTTAGTTCTCCTACATAAAGCGTAATACTTTGTTTATCAGGTATAACAACATATTCTTTTATTACCATATCTTTTGCAGCAGCTATTATTTGTTCTTTTTGAAGATTGAAAGCTTTTTCTTCTGTTTTTCTTATATTATCCGTAACTAAAGGAAACGTAATAGCAAAAATTGCTCCAAGAATTATTATAACAGCTAGTAATTCTACTAAAGTAAATCCTTTCTTCATATTATACCTACTTTCTCTAATAATTATAACAAACTAGGATTTTTTTTACAATATAAAACACATATAAAATATGTGCTTATCTATTTTCCTCTATCCAAGAATTAATCATTTCAAGTGGCATATAACCATTTTTTTTAGAAATCATTTTACCATCTTTAAATATCATTAAAGTTGGTACACTCATGATTGCATATTGTTTGCAAAGGTTTGGTGATTCATCTACATCTACTTTTACTATTTTAACATCTTTTATTTGATCTAAAACTAAAGAAAGCATTTTACAAGGACCACACCAAGTTGCAAAAAAATCCACTAAAACAATTTCTTCATTAACTACTTCATTAAAATTATTATCATTAGCTATTATCATTGTTATTCACCCTATATTTATTTAATATTTCTATTAACCTTTCTTGATTATTTGTTTTTATTTTTCCTTTTTCTACTAATCTATCTGCTGATTGTACGGAAATAATATTATATTTTAAGAACAAATCTAATGTATCTAAATTAAAATCATCAGAACTTGTACTAGAGTTATAATTATCTTTTAGTTCAATAAATTCATTCATAACAGATACTGTGTTATCAGCAAATTTATTCAAAATCGGAGTATTATTAAGTATTACATTTTTAAATTTTGATTCTTGTAATAATGGGACATTAAATATTGGTAATGAAATTATATACAAAACTATAAATACTATTATATAATTTTGTACTAATCCAACTACAGCTCCACCAATTTTAGATGGTATACTTAATACTATAGTGGCTGCAAGTATTTTTTCAAATAATGATGTTACTATTAGTAATACTTTAAGTACAACCATAAATAACGCAAGTAAAACTAGGAATGCAATTAGTTCATATAAAGCTATATTTAGTACAGTCATTCCTTTAAATATTCCATCAAAATTAAAGAATGGTAAATTATTATATAAAACACTAGCTAAACCATTTTTAAATAAGAAAGCCAAAACAACCGCAACTATAAAACCTAAAGCCTTTACAATTGACTTAGTAAATCCTCTTTTAAAACCTAACACAGCCCCAAACAAGACTATAATAATTATAGCTACATCTACTACATTCATAAACTACCTCCTATTAAATTATATTATAAATATCAAAAAAAATAAAGTAATTTGTTTTCTTTTATGGTAAAATAAAAATGTGGAGGTTATTATGACTATAACATTAAAAGTAAGTGATAACACTAAGAAAAAAATGATTGAATATTTTGAAGATAAAAAGAGAGAAAAGACACCTCAGTACGCTGTTTTTCAAGCTGATGAAGCTGATACAGTAGTTACTTTATATGAGTCTGGAAAAGCAGTTTTTCAAGGAATTTCTGCTGATATAGATGCAAATATGTGGAAGGAAGTTGAATCTCATTTAAATCCTAACAAAAAAATAGATATAACTAATAGTGAAAACAAAAAGAAAAAAGAAGAAGCAAAAAAAGATCCTAAGGTTTATTATTGCAATTCAATTGGTTCTGATGAAGTGGGAACAGGTGATTACTTTGGTCCAATTGTTGTTACTGCATCTTTTGTTTCAAAAGAAAATATACCTTTTCTAGAAGAATTAGGCGTTAGAGATTCTAAAAAACTAACTGATGAAAAAATATTAGAGATTGTTCCTAAATTAATCAAAGTTATTCCATATGAAAGTATAATTCTTTCTAACAAGGAATACAATGAAAAATACAGTCATAATATTAATATGAACAAAATAAAGGCTATTATGCATAATAAAGTTCTATCAAAAGTTAAAAGTAAAAATTTTAACTATGATTATATTGTAGTAGATCAATTTGCTCAACCATATGTATATTTTAATTACTTAAAAGAAAGTACAAATGTTGTAAGAAATATTACATTTATAACTAAAGCTGAAGATAAATGTTTAAGTGTTGCTTGTTCTTCTATAATTAGTAGATATATTTTCTTAAAGGAATTTGATAAATTAAGTAAAAATCTAAAACTTTTACTTCTTAAGGGAGCAAGTGATAAAGTCGATGAAATAGGAGTTAAAATTATTAATAAATATGGATTTGATAAATTAAATGAAATTGCTAAGTTAAACTTTAAAAATACTGAAAAGATTAAAGAATTAGTTTCAAAATAAAACAGACAA
>OGLP01000175.1_pt1 | contig 27568 bp, 12 predicted proteins | sample 1572841 | NCBI WGS metagenome assembly OGLP01 (sample SAMEA2581929, study PRJEB24529) | metagenome | biome: Human gut stool | place: China | collected 2011
AAATCCAACAGTGCAAATTTACCTTCTTTGGGAGTATGTACATTCTCCACCTTCATATAAGAAGCTTCTACAGGTTTGGAGAGTTCCAGATATTCATGAGGAACCGTTGTTTTGTTTCCGGACTTATCAGCAAGCAGCTTCCAGGTATGCCCATCGTTCGAAGTATATAGTTTGTAGGCATGATAGTCTGTCTCTTTGGGAGCCTCCGGATTTATATCCTGTTCGGCAAAGTTGATCTGAACAGAGTTAATCTGCACTTTCTTACCAAAGTTCATTACGAAATGCTCACCTGCATTACCGCTTTCTGCCGACCACCACGTCCTGACATTCTCATCCGCTGCTTTCTCCGGTTCAAAACCCGAAAGCGAAGAAGAAGCCATACAAGCTTTATTGAAAGACTGGAGCATCCAGCCGAAAGCAGAGATGTCCTGCGGCTCAAACTTCTTCTGAGGCAATAGCATCGGATAATCACCCAATACGGTATGAGTTCTCATCCGCCCTTTCGCATCAAATGATACTGGGAACAATCCGATTCTTCTTTCAAATTCATCGTGGTTACCAATCCACATGGAAGTTGCCTGCCACCAGTTACCATACTTATCTTTGAATACACAACTATGGCCTGCCCCACCAATAAAACCACCGACCTTCAACGAAACAGGATTGTAAGGCTGTTCAATAAAGCCTCCATTCGCGCTATCACTCTCCATAACGATATCGCAATACCAGTTACAAATGGTTCCCGGTGTGGCATATTGCAGGTAATACTTATCATTGTTCTTCACAATCCAGGCACCCTCAGGGCAAGGTATCTTCTGGAACTTACCCATCCAGGCAGAAGCGTCGATTTCATCATACAGTTCTCTGCGCCCGAAGTGATAACCGGAAGTGCACTCTTTAACGTCCGTAATATATTCACGAAGCACCTTCTTCGTACCTTCTATTTCCTCAAAAGTCTCAGGATTCACTTCAAAGAAAGTAGTAGATTGTTCTGCACCCAACCCATAATAGAAATAAAAGCGCTCATCATCAATGAACAGACAGGGATCGGCCATACGTCGTACCTCCCCGCATTTTTCCCATTTTCCATTTTCCGGGTCAGCAGAGCGAATCACGTCTACTTTCTTTTTGGAACGGTCGCGGGTAAAGTTTATAAAATAGACATAATTATCATCCGCAGCTACAGCAGGTGCCACATAATGATCAATATCAAGGGCAGATGCATGTATCTCCGGATTAAAATAGACATCCTTCCATGTAATCAAGTCGTCGGATACATTGTAGTAAAGAGATAATATTTGTCTTTGAACAATACGATTACCGGATCGGCAGCCGTACGGGCTTTCTTCTCTCTCTTCTGGAAACATCCCCAACCGTAATCCAAATTCATCGGATTACAAAACGTTGTCTGCTGTTCCGTTACCTGTTTGTTCTCCGCACAGGAGAAGAGAAAAAAAGACACCAATAAAAGGGATAATTTATTTTTCATGCCAATACTGAGATTAATAGAGTTCCCGGCTTATTTCTCTGCCGGAACCTGTTCTGTTATTTTTTTAATTTCCTTCATCAATAAACCGTGCAAGCGTTCTTTCTCTGCTACATAAGCCGGATCAGCAACTTTATCGGACATTTCGCCAGGATCAGCCAGGATATCCATCAAAGACGCTTCCTTATCTCCACGCGTAAAGGCTGTATACTTATAACGTCCGTCATTAATCTGATAGCCTGAACTAGACTCTACGATAATATATTCACGGTCAATCTTATCCGTTTGCCCGGTCAGAACCGGTTTCAGTGACTTACCGGACAAGTTCTCCGGTACGGGAATTCCTGCCAGATCGCATAACGTAGGTACCAGATCAATTCCGCTAGTCAAGCTTTTTGAGTCTACAACTCCTTTCTTCACTCCCGGACCGGAAATAATAAGCGGTGTACGGGTAGCTTCTTCAAGCAAGCGACTTTTAAAAACAAGGCCATGAGACTGTCCCATTTCTCCATGATCTGAAGTAAAGACAACAATCGTATGATCTGCCAGACCGGAGTTTTCCAACGCAGCCAGGATACGTCCGATCTGTTGTTCCACATCTTCTACAAGCCGGCAATACATCCAGCGATAGAAATCCCACTGCTCTTCTGTCCAGTCACGGGAACCGGAACCGATTGCTTTCATTTCGGCATACGTCCCGTTGGGTTCCACATTGGCAGGTACGGGAGGTATCTGTGCACGATATTCTTCATCACTTAGTGTTTTACGCAAATCTATATACTTCTGCGTAGCAGCTATCTGATGAGGGCGCAGCTCATCGGGAAATCTCGGATCAAAACCTGCCCCATAACAAATATCATGAGGATTCATGAAAGAGAGATATAGGAAAAAAGGTTCATCCTGAGCCGGATTATAACCAGCAAGAAAGTTCTCGGCAAAATCGGCAGGACCCTCATAATAATCCGTACCATTCTGGGTAAAACCATACTCCTCCATGTGAGTCCTTCCACAATAAAAGCCCGGATAACCGGAATAGACTGTCTGATAGCCGGCATTACGGAAAAGATTTCCAACCGAACTTTCACGGGCAACCGGCAAGACTCTTAAAGTATCCGGCTTAGTAGAGTTATTTGTATAACCTATTTCGCCGGCATAGCGTCCTGTTGCCATTGCAAAACGTGACGGCATCGATACCGGATTTGCACAATAATTATGTTCAAACCGGACACCGTTCTCAGCCAAACGATCTAATGAAGGAGTACTGACATAGTGATTGCCTGCGCAACTCAGCATATCATACCTCTGCTGGTCGGTCATGATGAAAAGGACATTCAGCTTCTTTTCTTCAGCTTTCTGCACACAAGAGGAAGCAAACAATGAAATGCCACATCCATACAACACGACACTTGCCAATTTCTTCATAAGCAATTCTTCTTAGAATTCATCCTTATTTCTTCAAGGCCTTGTCCACATCCAGATCGACGCCTGCCCATCCCTTCTTGCAAGTCCAGTCTGCTGCAGGCGAAGCCCAAAACTCATCTGCTTCCGACAAACCGAGGGCTACGAACACAGCAGAGCACAAGTAGAGGCTACCTGTTGAAATATAACTCTCTCCAATATGAGGCTGATAGCCGGCAAAGCCCACCCGCAGCCATCCTTCGGGGTTGAATGTTCCGGGAGCTTGTGTCTGCCGATTAATAATTGCTGTCAGTGCACATCTCACTTGTGCAGGTTTCACTCTTTCCGGAAGCAATTTCCGGTAAGCAACGTCGGACAAAGCATGGAAAGCCCCGAAACGGTAAGCCAATGAACGACCCACTATCGGAAAAGTCCCTTCGGGAGAAATCATTCTTTCCTGTTGCTCTGCATAGCGGGCATAGCGTTCGAGTTCAAGTTCGTAAGGTATGGCACCTTCTATCTGGTGTTTCTTCATCACACCCAGCACTTCCGCCATCATCGGGTGGATAACGAAACTGTTGTAATAGTCCAGATGGAAATCGGCCCCGTCACCGTACCAGCCATCTCCTTTATACCACTGTTCAAAGCGGTCACAGGCATATTTCACCCGGTCATACTCCCACTCGCCGGTAAATTCCTTTAAGGCAGCCTCCACCATTGCCGAGAAAAACAGCCAATTGGTTTCGGAAGGTTTTATCACTCTTGATGATTTGAGTTCCTTGATTACCCGTTCCTGAGTGGTCTTATCCAGTTTATCCCACAGTTGTGTACGGGCTCTCAACAGCCCGTGAGCCAGGAAAGCGGCATCCACTAAGGGTTGACGTCCGTTATTGAAGTTCAGGTAGTCGGGCGATTCCGGATCAACTCCATTGGCAATCGACTTTAACGCCAGATCGATGTACCGGGCACGCAGTTTACCTTCTATCGTATTGTCGGGACCTAGTTCCAGCCAAGCCGAAATACCTGTAATCAGTCTGCCTAAAGCTTCCAGATGTGTCACTTCTCTTCTTTTCTGCATATCAGCGGCGATAGATTCAACCGGCATATTTTTACGAAGTTCACCTTTCGCCATATTCGTCAGCAACGGATAGGAGATACGATGGAGTGAACTCAACCAGGCAGAACGATCCGGATTTTCAGAGAAAGCCGTAATCGTCTCAACTACCGGACGCCCTTCCAACAAATTCTTATAACGAAGCAAAGCCTCTACAAAATAATAATCGGCATACGTCAATGGAGCATCTATCTCATACTGCTTTGCCATGAAACCAGTGCAATGCTTGATGATAAAATGATTGTTATCGCCTACTTTCCTGGCACGATAGGCCGGAGAAGCCAACGACTTTATTTGCTGTTCACCTATTGCAAGGAATTGCTTGCCCAGTTCGCCTTCTACATAAGTACTCAGCTCCACATAAGCCGAAGCCATAATGGCACCGGCCGAAGCATCTCTATCAGCTTTCGGAATGTCGGGAGCATCAAAGTCCCAGTAAGGGATTTTATCTTTAGGCAAACGCGGGTGATTCATAATGTACTTACCGATTTTAATAGCATGGTCCAGATACTCTTTCTTACCCGTTTGTCGGTACATCATAGTAAATCCATATAATCCCCATGCCTGACCACGCGACCAAGCAGATTGATCACCCACGCCCTGGTGTGTCACTTGGTTCAGCACCTTTCCTGTAATCGTATCATAACTAACCACGTGGAATGAACTGCCATCCGGACGGAAATGATTGATCATTGTACGGTCGGCATGAGACTTTGCTTTATTATAGTAAGAATTATCTCCCGTCATGGATGAGGCTACCGTAAAAAGTTCCAGATTCATCATGTTATCGATGATTACGGAGAACTGCCATTTCTTGCTGTTCCACGAGCGAGTGCAACCCGTCACCGGATGGAAGCGGGTGGATAAGGATTTGGCCGCAGTCTCTATCACTTCCCTGTAAGCTTCATTACGGGTAAGGCGGTAGCCATTGCCGAAACTGCAATTGATGATAAAGCCAACATCGTGATTGCTGGTCGTATACTTCTGCTTTTCTACACGCGAAGTCATTTCTTCGGCGGCTGCCCTCACCTGCGGATCATTGCTATACTCATAACAATACCATAACGTACCGGGATAGAAACCACTTGTCCACCAACCGGAATCGCAGGTAATCATCTCTCCATCCTTCGCCGTTCTGGGCAATATGCCTTTCTGGTCTTTCATCTCACCGAACATGGACATTGACTGTCTAACAGAGAAGTCGAGCGCATCCTCAACAACCTTTTTCATACCTTTTGTCACTGCCGATGCCGAAGAGGCGAATCCTGCCAACAGAACCAAACCTATAACTAAAACTTTATTTCCGTTTCTCATCATCATCCTTTTAAAGGTTTATACTTATTATTTTATTTCTTATAATATCAGAATTTCCTATTTGTCTTTACAAAAAGAGAGGGAAACAGGCTTTTGCCTTACAACGCATTTTATCCGGAAACCCCAAACAGACTGTCAATGCCTCTTGGGCTTGAATATAAATGCGGAATATTGCATAATATACGCCCGTTATACATATTCTATGTACAGGAACTCTATATTCTGCAGATTGCATCTATAGTTCTGACGTATCAGATATATAGTTCCAACGCGTCAGATATATAGTTCCTGCACATTAGGTATATAGTTTCTGTACCAAAGAAGCATACATTCTGCAAAAGCCTTATAGTCAAAGAGCCCGAACAAGCTATTTCCCGTTTTTTAGAGTTGTACGTATTTATATATCCAACTCATAATCTGACAAATATAGATTTTCATTCGCGAATTTGCAAGCCTCCTCTCCCCGGGCTGCAAAGCAGAGACTCCCGGGGCTTTAGAAATGCAAAATGTCAATCTGATAAATCTGTTTATTTATCAAAATACTCAATAAGGTTGTAAACATTGTAATTCACTTCCTTCATGAACTTACTCAGATAGGGGTACATCTCGTAATAGTTGTCATACACCCCTTTATTAGCGGGCTTACTGCTATTATCCGTACCATCATCATCCTGATACTTGAACCAATGCCAGCCGACACAGTTCTTGGCTTCCAACAAACCCAAAGTAAAATGCTGGTATGCGTACGCCCTGTCATTCTGAGTGGGAACAGAGAATCCGGCACCCGACTGGTTGTTCAGGTCAGAATCTTCCACACCCTTTGTATAAAACTCAGTAACCATAAAGGGAGCATCCGCCCAATCTTCGCCCCACTGCTTCACATAGGTAGTCAGCTCCGGACTCCAACGGCTATAGTAATTGATAGAAATGATATCACAATACTTGCCCGCAGCAGCCACCACATGTTGCAGATATTTCGGTGTTCCATGCAGACGGGTTCCCAGATACATCATTCCCGGATCAACCTCCTTGATGGCTTCCTTAACTCCCTTGTAATAGAGTTCGGCCAACCTGCCGGCAAACTCACTATTCAGGTTATCGGTCACACTTGTTGCATTTTTCTCTTCCATAAACTTCTTAGCTTCCAGATAAGCGATATCCGTCCGGTCTGTCAGTTTCAGAAAACGGTCCAGAATTCTTGAATTCTGTGAAGAGAAATTTATCTCATTGTCCGAAAAGAATCCCAATACATTTGCATCATTCAAATAAGACGCCATGGCCGAACGGATATAAGATTTACAGAAGTCCGCCCAATCACTGTACAACACAAGCCCCAATTCATTATCAGAAGTATTTCCTGGATAGGCATGCCCATTCTGCGATCTGAACTGGCTGAGGAAGCCAAACGAAGGTGCAAGAGTCATAGGTGCATTGGGATTACTTTGATTATGCGCCTGAATTTTACTATATGTATTGGTACAAAAAGCACCAGTGCCATGAAAGCCGATAGAGGCCAGTTCTGCCTGCGTCTTCGATAACCACATATTATCATTGCCAAAACGCTTGTTCCAAGCTTCCTTATTACGCGAAGAAGAACCATACCTGAGGGAAGTCACACTTCTTTCATAGTGAGGATATCCCTCGGGATCGATAATCCACCAACGACCGTTGACTTTCTTCACATAAAAGCGTCCTGTGGCTTGTTGCTTGGCACCTGTGGTAAGGCTACCATATTTATTGGTGATAGCCTTGTAGTCACTTTCTGTTTTTATGCTTGGCTTATACTCGCCCATATAAGCCACGATGCGGGTATTTGCTTCAGTCCAACTGGCAACCGGTGGAAACTGGCTCGAATATTTCACTTTGATCGGACGATACGGTTTACCCAGAAGTGAAGGACTGTAAGCCTGCATTTCTCCGGGAGTCGGCAACCCCTCTATAATTTCATCGTCGTCACCTTCGTCCAGAACAACGTCCGGCGGCATGAAGTTAGGATCTTTCACTTCATAGTCTACACATGAAGTCAACATAAACAGACACGCAAAGGATGCCGTTATATAAAATGATTTTATTTTCATGATATTTGCCTTTAAAGATTTTATTTGGAAACACTTCTCACACAACGAACATAACGCGCACTTCCGGTCTTGGCGTTATTAGTACTGACATATTTACCAAAACGTATATAACAAGCTTTCTTACCGTCGGTAGTCTCCGTACTTGCCCAATAACTGTCACCGTTTTCCGTATCCCCCATTGTATTCAGGAGAATGCCGCCATGATCGGTGAAGGCCTTATCGAATGCAGCACGTGCAGCCTGTTCTTCCGCCGGAAGCTGACCGGGAAGCAAACTTGAACTATGATTTCCGTTGTAGGCATCATACAAGGCTATCAGCTCGTCTCTTGCCGGCCAATACCAACCTTCTCCTCTCTCCTTGCAATATTGTATAGCCGGAATATCCGCTGCATGTTCACTCTGCGCTATAGTCTGCGTATTGGCATATCCATTTTCACCGTCCGTTACCCCAAAACCTTCTGCAAAACCGTTCGTCCACTTCAGGCTCTCTCGTTTCAAAGATACGATCTTGGCTTTGGAAGGATCTGCCGGGTCCACCCAGAACACAATACCGCCTTCAGCAAGTTCCGTATCCCCATCTTTCGTCACATACTCGCCTATCTTGAAAGGTTCCACAGCTATAGCTTTCTGCTGGCTTACGGTAATGGTAGCCGTAGCCTGGCCTTCACCGGAACCGGCTACGACGGTCACAGTCGCCGTACGCGAACCATCCGTGGTATTCTCCGACAAAGCGGTGAATGTAATCTTGTTTTCTGCCTTGCTTACGGAAAGCCATGTGGAGCCATCACCTTCAATGGTTACCGTATATGAACTCTTATTCGTAGTTACGGTAGACTCTGCCGTGGCACCGGCTTCACTGGTCAGTCCAACCTGGGTAGGGGTAACGGTCAGTGTCGCAGGTTCTTCGGGGAACTTATAGTTACCTATCACTTTCATGGCACGTACGAAGCGGCTTGTACCTGTCTTGGCACCAAAGTCAAATCCATACTTACCGAAGCGGACGTATCTTGCTTTCTGCCCATCTTCACTTTCCGTACTTGCCCAGTAGCTTTCACCATTACCCGTATCAGCCGCTGCATTTATAACAGCTCCACCCAAATCGGTCAGGTACTGGTCGAACATGGCACGGGCCGCTTTTTCCGTATCGCTGATATTGGCAGGCACTGCATTGGTGAATGCCGGATCTTCATGCCCGATACCATTGTATGCGTCAAACAAATCGAGCAATTCATTGGATGCCGGTAAATACCAACCCTCTCCCAATGCTGTACACAAGGCGGCAGCATCATTAGGGCCTGCATTTACAAACAGGGCTGTATTCGCCGGGCCGTCTACTGCTGACAGAGCACCATGTGGCATGATAGATGCTTCATACGGATTGCCGCCCCAACGTTCCAGTGAGATAGCCTTTCCGGATTCCGGATCAGACGGGTCAACCCAGAATATCATACCAAGTCCGTCTTCTGTCACTTGTCCCACTTTCAATGCCTTCTCTTCCGAAGCATCTTTATCTGATTGAGTCACTGTTACGTCTACAGAGAACTCTCCGGAAACCAGCTTCACGACAGTCGAACGCGGTTCACCTGTTTCATTGGCAGCCGTAGCTTTATAAATGGCACGTTTCGGATTCACATCTACCGAGAGCCAGTCTGCCGTATACTCGGCGGTAACCTCACCCTCGGTCGTATAAATAAGAGCCGTTACAGAAGAACCTTCATTCTTCGATATGTTTATAGTGGTTTGGTCATAATTAAATTCCGGCATGATACGCACTTCCCCACGCTCTTTACATGAAATCAGTATCATACTCAAAATCAATGAAACCAGAGTTAGTTTTTTCATATTATGATTCTGTTTTTAATTTATAATTTAAAGTCAACTCTCCTATTTCCACGGATCGCTCTGCGGGAAGTTTTCTGCTCCCATCAGGTCTATCTGCTTCTGTGGTATAGGCCATATTTCGTGTTTGCCTTTCACGAAGTAATCACGACACAAGGCATAATCGGTATCCAGATACGGGTCTTCCGACTTCAAGTCGCCCGAGTGTTCACGAGCCCGGTCGTAGAGAAGTCCAAGACGTTTCAGCAATGGCCAGCGTACTCCTTCGAAGTGCAGTTCACGGGCATATTCATCCAGAATCATATCAAGGGTAAGCGGACCGTTCTCACGAGCATTACCTGCCCTGCTCCACGTCTTGTTATAGTATTCGATGGCTTCGGAACTCGAACCGCCGTCGCGATGGAAGTAAGCCTCACAACACATCAGGTAGGTCTCTGCCAAACGGTAAACGATCAGGTCTTTGAAACTGGAAGTCCTGTCAGGCTGTGTAGCATTGGTCCATTGGTCAAAATGCTTCTTTGACATCGGATGCAGTTTCTCCAAATATCCGGCGGAACTGCCATACAAATCGGCTGGTATCTCTTTGCCATAATTGGCATTAGTGGGATCATTGTAATAGAACTTGTGGATAAAGAGCTTTTCATAGCGGGTATCCTTTTCCTTATCATACAGACCGAATAAGTAAGTATTCGGATAAACACGTCCCCAACCGTAACCACCCTGGGCTGCTTCAAAGGTACATCCGGCATTAGACTGATAGCGGGTAGTGGTAATAATGGCAAGACGGTGTCCCATCAATGGAGTACCGCTTCCGCCACCTCCCAGGTTCTCTGAGAATTGGTAGGACCACAGCACTTCGGAGTTACGCAGGTCCGCCCCGCTGAAAACATCTTCCGTCTTCGGCATCATGGAGTACATCGTGCCATCCCTGAAGATATCCTCACACTCTTTTATTGCTTTATCATAGTCCTTTTCCCACATGGCTACCTGCGCTCTCACATGTTTGGCAACCGCCTTAGTGATACGGCCATAGTCCTTATTCGGAATGTCCCAGGCAAGAGTGGCTATTGCATCTTCCAGGTCACCTTTAATCTGAGTGAATATTTCCTCCGTAGATGCCGGTTTATAGTCACGCACCAGATTATCTACCGTAGTAGGAAGTGTATTCAGATAGAGACGTTCAAAACGTTTCCATAGCTCAAAGTATGCATGCCCGCGGAAGAACTTAGCCTCAGCCCATGCTTTATGGACAACTTCGTCATCAAGCCCCAAGTTCTCGGCGCTTACAATGATTTCATTGGCTTTACCAATAATGGAATAATGGTGTGTCCAGAATGATTCGACATCGCTATTGTTAGGCAACAGCGTATTGAGACGGGCAATAGCTGCACTGGTTCCGGCACGGAATACCATGATGTCCGTATTATAGTCGCACATATTTACAACGTACAGGTTACCTCCATCTCCATTGGCTATCTGTCTCTCCATATTGTATAATCCTATCACGGCGCGGCTCAGACCATCGGGAGTACTTATCAGATAGTTGTAAGTGATGTCTGTCTTCGATTCAGGATTAAGAAAGTCTTCACAGGAAGGCAACGTCGCAATTGCTGCAATTGCTAAAGCTGCTATATATAATCTTTTCTTCATTTTTTCGGTCTTTAATAATTAGAATGACAAATTTACTCCAAACACAAACTGTCTTGACTCAGGATATGCACCGGGAGTCAACTCCGGGCTATACGACAGGAAGTCTGTGAACGTAAGAAGATTCGTAGCGGTTGCATATACTCTTAACTTTTGAAGCTGGATTTTCTTAATCCAGGCGGTGGGGAATGTATATCCCAGTTGCAAAGTACGCAAACGGATGTAAGAGGCATCTTGTATGGCCAAGGCACTCTGATACGTCACATTCGAATTATGGGTAGGACGTGGGAAGTCATTTGAAGGATTAAACGGAGTCCAGTAATTCACCTTCACACCGTTCAATTTTCCCTGTAATGAACCACCACTGTTTGCATCCGACAGATAGGCATTCTGAATCTTGCGTCCGGATACTCCATACCAATCCATAAAGAAGTCGAAGCCTTTCCATTTAAGACTTGTGTTCAATGACAGGGTAAAGTCCGGGTCTTTGGAGATAGGAGTACGGTCGTCTGCCGTAATCTTCCCGTCACCATTCAGGTCTTTCACTTTCACAGAACCCGGCGCCACTGCATCCTGACGTTCCAGAACTTTGTCGGGTATACCGTCTCCATCCGTATCAATGGTTGGTTTTAAGGTATATGTCAGTTTGCCATAAGCATCACGGGTAATATCAAAATCAGTGTATTGATAAATACCGTCCGGTTCATAATTGTAATATACATTGATAGGTTTACCTACAAACCAGTTATTTCCAGGCTGGCTCAACGGTTTTCCATTCTCATCCACCTGATCGTCAATCTTAACGATCTCATTGGAGTATTGACTAAAGTTAGCTCCCAGGCTCCATGTGAAATCTTTCGTACGAATCACGTCACCGCTAACACTGATATCAATACCGCTCGACTTCGTTTCTCCCAGATTATCAAGCATCTTTTCGTAACCTAAGGCTGAATTCAATCCACGATAAACAAGCAAATCGGTAGTCCGGGTTTTATAATACTCAATGGTACCCGACAGTCTGTTTCGGAACAAACCAAAATCCAAGCCCATGTTGACGGTTCTGGATTGTTCCCACTTCAGGTTAGGATTGGTAAGTTCTGCTCCGGGAAGATAACCCATATAGGAATTATCACCAAACTCATATCTGAGTTTGTCAGTCAGACCAAGAGTTGTATAATTACCGATACCGTTCTGATTACCTACAATACCATAACTCAAGCGTAGTTTCAGATTATCGATCCAGGTTGCATTCTGAAGGAACTTCTCCTGGTTCACACGCCATGCAAGGGCAACAGACGGGAATGTACCCCATTTGTTATTTTTTCCGAAACGACTGGAACCGTCTCTTCTGACTGCAACATTCATAATATATCTATCCATCAGGATATAAGAAGCACGTCCCATGAAAGAAACCAGGTTATTCTCGGTAAAGGAGCGTATGGGAGAACCTGTAAACTGTCCGTTTGCTATGAAGTTCCAATCCATATCCACCGGTAATTGGTCGGTAGCATAGCCCAACTGCTTTGTCTGCTTATGGTCAACAGACTGTACTGCGGTAATCGTCAGTTTATGCTTCTGGTCTTTAATAGGGACATTGTATGTAAAGATGTTCTCAATCAGATAACTTCTGTCTTCCCTGTCAGTCAGTTTAGCCGTAGCTCCACCACCCGGATAATTCACTCCTTTTGCTTCGCCATCTTCCTGTTCTCTGTTATAGAACGATGTATTCAGGCGGTAATTGAACCCTTTGAAAGGCTTCAACTCCAGAAAGACATTCAAACGGTAACTATTGGTGGAAATCTCACGCTTATAGTTTTCCGCTCTATAGAACGGGTTGACATCATTATTAGAATTAATATAGCGTGAATAGCTACCATCTTCATTATAAATCTGTGCAATCGGAGTACGGGTGATAAACTCGCTGAAACTACCGTCTTCACGATCGGATTTGGTAAGAGCATAAGACGAGTTTACACCAAGGCTAATCCACTTATTAATGTTATAATCCACATTCAGGCGAAAAGCCGCCTTCTGATAACCAGAACCTGTAGTTACCATTCCGTCCTGATCGAAGTAATTGACACCGGCAGCCATCCGTATCTTATCATTTCCGCCACGCAATGTTACGTCATGATTGTGATAGAGTGCATTCTTCAACATCTCTTTCTCCCAATCTATAAATTGTCCGCTTGCCCACACTTGCTGCATGACATCATCTCCCAAGGCTTCAGCGATGGATATTTCGCGTGCATCAATCACACCTTTATCATTGGCTTTTGCTTCACGCCGTAACATTACATATTCTTCGGGTGAGTAGAAATCAAAGTTGCGCCATAAAGACTGTATACCTACATATCCGTTGTAACTTACCTCCATCTTACCCTGGCTACCACGTTTCGTTGTCACCAAGATAACACCATCGCTGGCACGGGCACCGTAGATAGCCTGCGAAGCGGCATCTTTCAGAATCTCGATGGACTCGATGTTCTCCGCACTCAGCGTACTGAATTCTTCACTGTCTGAGATAGAACCATCGATAACATACAAAGGAGTATTGGATGCACTGATAGAACGGTTACCACGAACCGTAATATTAGGATTGGAACCCGGCCTTCCCGACGAACTTGTTACATTAACACCGGCCACGCGTCCACGAAGCATATCAGCTACGTTTCCTGCCGGGTAACTTTTCAGTTCATCCGTCTTAACCGAAGCGACAGAAGTAGCGACATCACTTTTCCGCTGATAGCCATAGCCCACGACTACAACTTCTTCCAGTTGTTTGGTGTCCTCTACCATGACTACATTAATAACACCTTTATTACCTACCTTATGCTCCTGGTTCAGATAACCGATATACGAAAACACAAGTGTAGAATTCGAAGGTACCTCAAGAGAATATTTACCGTTTATATCGGTAATCACACCAGTTGCAGAATCTTTCACGCGAACATTCACGCCAATCAACGGACCTTGCGTATCAGACACAACACCTGTTACCCGCACGTTCTGCGCATGTACATCGGTCATAATCAATAGAAATACAACCGATAAGATTAGTTTAAAACAACAGTTTTTCATTTAATACATTAGATTTATATATTACTAAATAAAGGAACAAGACAAAATTCGCATAAAACACAGAATCGGAATCTAAAAATCATACGGAAAGAAAGCACAATCGTACGAACGAAATAAATCTTTTCCGCTTACCACGCTATCAGAGCCGGTTTATTCACAGATTCCCTGGTTCCGAAAGAACTATTCTTATTATTATCAGAATCATCTCCCAATTGGCGGACTTCCCTGATCAATACAAATGTAATTTCCGACTGCCGGCATTTGCGTATCAATGAAGTGACATCAAGCTGATGCCAAGATGCTGTTTCAGTAACAACTATCTCACCGGCTACATGTGCCGCATTACCTACATCGGTTACGCGCACCTGGTCTTTTTCCAGATTGGGGGCATTCTTCCAGTTCAGGGTACTTTCGTCCCAATTACTATTATCCAGCGCGTAGACATGGAAGCGATAGGGAGATTTGGTTGACGAACTGCCATACAACCGGAGTATAGCGGCATTCATTTCCTCTTTATTCATACCCGACAAGTCGAACTTGAGATAGCTAACCTGATTGCCATTGGCTCGGGAAGCATTCATTTCTATATTCATCACTTTGGCTTTACCAAAGTTTTTCTCACTATTTGCCCCGGCCTTAACGGTTGCATCCGCCGTTGCCACCAGTGTCTTTGTAGCATTGGAACAGATAGGAATGGTAAGGAGCATTACACTCTGGGCAGGAAGTTCAAACGAAAGCTGTCCTTCTTCTGAGGTTTCTTTTATCCAGACCACTTCACCATAAGCATTTGCACTTACTTCCTCGGCAATCACCTTGGTTCCTACCGGAAGGTTCAGCGACTTCAGGTCCAATGTGAGATGGTTTGAAGAGAGTTTCCGTTGTACCAGCCATACATAATATCTCATTTCTTCCGGATTAAAAGAAGTTATTGCATCCACATCATTATCAGCAACCGACTTCACAGTATTCAGCAACGGGCGTTCTTCCTTAAATCCTTTTGCAAACAGGCGAACAACTTCACCCGTACGCTGAATGCCACTTATATCAAAAGAGGAAGGAATCTCTTTGACGGACTCCGCATCAAACAGTTTGATTTCCCTCACTTTGATACTCCCCTTATCCATTGCAACAAAGCGGACTTTAGAAGTAGTTACAGGAGCATCGAACAGAAAAAAGGATTGAGCATAACGTGCATCTTTCTCAACGGTTTCTTTTATATCCGCCCACTCGGTACCGTCCCAATACTGCAAACGGAATTTCTTCACCCGGTCGGGAGCCGTATAAACTCCATATGCCGAACCCGTATAGACTACAGCCCCACCCAATGAAGTACTTTTTCCCAGATTGATTTCCAGGCATTTCTCTGCATCTGTATCTTGAGACACCCACATGGAAGCATCTGCCTTATTACCATCGGTTACTACTTTCACCGCTACTGGGCGAGATGAAGTCAGATCCATTACTTTCTTACCCAATGCCACATTGGTATAGGCATCCTCCACAATCCGTTTGCCTTGCCAGATAAAGTGATGTCCTGACTTAATGCCACGCGGATATGTTCCGCTGGTAGTATTGGCAAACTTAAAAGCCCACATTCCATACCCTTGATTGAGTGTATTGTTTGTATATTCACCGGCCCACTCTGTGAACAAGGAAGGAGAATCCATCGTCTCTTCCTTATCGATCAGATATGCATTCATCCAACGCCCTGTTTCCGTATAAACGATCGGAAGCGGTTGTTTCAAAGGATGATTTTCCACTATAATCTTTCTTATATCAGAAACCTTGGACGCATAACCTGCTGCCGGAAGATTATAAGAGTGGGTAGAAAATATATCCATCAAGCCCCTGTCCGAAGGCAAGCCTCGATAGTCAATACGCAGATTCTTCACGACTTCGGCCCACCAGTTTGTATTGGAACCCGCTGTAACCGGACTCACAAAACGTGATTTCAGATTCTTCCCATACAGCCTATTCACATCCTGCACGGCACAATAAACAGCATCCGAAACTATTTTCATGGCATCTACATACTGGGTGATCTTCATTGGTCCGGCATGGCGATGATTCGGTTCGTTGTGCATGGCGTACATGGTTACATCCCCTGTCTTAGCCGCATAAAAAGCTAATGCATAGAAACGCTGCCACTGCTTCCATTTATTACTCCACATTCCATCAAAATCGGTGGAATTTATCTGAAGAATAGCATCGATATTCAGGCGTTTCAATTCTTTCAACGTGTATTCGAATACCATGGAATTGGTAGAAAAATGTGCTTCCCCACACTTCGCCAGAATAGTTTCCCATTGAATGAAACGATTATGCTCCGGATTGTTTCGCAACTCATTCTTACAGGACTCAAAAGCCTCCAATGTAGAAAGCTCTTTATCATTGAGCACAACGGACTGGGGAATATAATCGTTCAGAGAAGTCCATACGCGCACACTGTTCACATTAGAGTATTCAAGCCAACCGGAAACATTACTTCCGGGTAAATAATATCCTTGATTGTAAGCCACATATTTCATGGACTTACCAATAATTTCTTTAGCCACCGTCACCTGCATTTCCTTTTCCAAAGGTTCCTGGAAAGCTCTTGGAGCTTCACCTGTAGTAACAGGAATCGGCATACCCGCCTTTTCCTTACCGTATACTTCAAACTCATTAATCCGGATCGGTTCACCATCGGTAGATACCAGACGAATCTGGAAAGTGAGCAACTCCGGATGAAAGGTGAACTCAAGCTTATCCAACCTGTTCTCCGTGCATTCCGTATCCGGCAGGTCCGTCCAATTGGCATCATCCCAGTATTGAATCTTAAAATTCTTCACCGACCAGAATCCCGGTGCTTTTCCTTTCTCCTGCTCTGTTTGTTCGGCATCCGGAATTCCTGTATAGATAACAACCCGGTTTATATTATAATATCTCTCGAGATTAATATCCAGTGTATGGGGCGGACGCGCACTTTTACCACTCATCCAGGTAGATTTACGCGAAACGATTCCATCCGTCACATTGGATGCCGGAAACTCTTTCTGCTGCGATGAGGCAGTGACCGGTTTGTGTAATGCTACATTGACATTATCTGCATGTAGCCCTAAAAAGGGCATAACAATAGCACCACAGACTAAAAATAGTTGTTTCTTCAAGCTCATAAATTATCTTTTAATGGGTATTTCTATTCTTTAAAGTAACAGGCTTTATAAGCCGCTTCAGCATATCTCCTACCAAGGATTATCTGACTGTCAGCACTAAAATGAGGGTCATTTTCATTGATCAGGGGCACCAATTCCCGGGATGACACACAATAGGAATAGGGAATATGCCGGGGAACCGTACGCAACATCTTATTAAATGCATCCGAAGTCCCATTCACCCGCCATTCGGCAATCTCTCCTACAATGACGGGGAGCTTTGTATCTCCCAGATCTTCCCGCAAATCGGCAACCAGCTTTTGTAACTTCGCCATATACGCTTCCGGATTCCGACTATCGGCTTCACCCTGATGCCAGATAATCGCTTTCAACGTTCCGTACTTCATGGCCTGGCGTATACGTGACAAAGCTTCTCCATAATAATCATCCTTAGCTCCTTTCAACCACGAATTTATAGAACTCCCCCCGCGTGCATTAACCACTAACCCAAGTTTATGCTTCGTTTTGTCTGCAATGGCCTTTGCAAAAGAATAGGCCGGGCCTACTCCTTGCAGATCTATTTGCTTGCGGATAGTAGAGTACTTATTTAAAGGATTCCTTGCAGGTTCCATATCACCGTTCGGAGTCAGCAAGTATACATCCTTTATACTGCCTTTATAGTTATCAGTAATATATCCCCGTCCTGCCATGTTGGACTGGCCAATGAAAAGGAACAGATCAAGCTGGGGTATCATCGGTTCAGGATTGACACATACGCCTTCCGTTTCCAACCTGTATTTATCCGTGCGGAAGGGAAGGGCGGGAAAGCCTTCTTTATTAAAGAAATTTGTTTATCCCCTATTCACCCAGAGATAACGGACATCTACAGGATCATTTACCTGATTGCTCTTTACACGTACCCGATTGTTATCGACAATCACTGCTTCAGCCGGATAAAACTGACCGTCTTTACCGGCAACCATAAATCCGGAAAGCGAGGAAGAACCGTCTTTGACAATAATCCCCGTACCCGCATTCGCAAATTCCAGAAGTAAACTGCCGTCTCTGGTTTTCGTTTTCTTTCTAAATTCAGGTCCCTGATAAACGATCTTCTTACCATAAACTTTACCCAAAGCCATCTGTGCAAGGCGCCAGCCAACTGTGTCTTTCACAATCGGATGAATATCTTTGGGATTTCCCTGGTCAAAAGCAACGGCCATACCTGTATTCTTCACATGCAGTGAGGTGAGGTATTGCGCCTCACGCAACTCATTCCAGTAACGGGTCTTTGTTTCAAATCGAGGTAACTGTACAAACAGGAAAGGAATATCTCCCTGTCCCCACGATGCCCTCCACTCCTTTATCATAGCGGGGAACAGTTTACGATATTGTGCCCCACGTGCTGTATTCGACTCTCCCTGATAGAAAATAAATCCTTTCAGAGTATATGGACTGACAACGTTCAACATCGTTTCGGATAAACCAACCGGACGACGAAAGTTCCATTTTCCCATAGGCTCCGTAGGTTTACCAATGTATTGTTTCTTTTCTGCTGATAATTTGTTATACTCTGCCAAAGACTTAATATAACGGTCATATATCTTCTCGTACTCTCCAGACTGATAAGCATCAGCAATACTATCATAACGCTCTATGATAGGGCGGAAGTCTTTATCGGACAACAGCAACTTCCGGCTCGTCCACGCCTCAACCGTCGTTCCTCCTACGGGTAGCTGAATGATACCGATAGGAATATTCAAATCTTTATGCAGATTCTTCGCAAAGTAGTAAGCAACAGCTGCAAACTCTGGTGCTGTCTCAGGAGTACAAGTCTTCCAGGATGTTTCAGGTACTTCGTGTTCCGGATAATATTTTCTCGGTACTTTATAATAACGTATCTGAGGATAATCAGCCAAATCGATTTCCGCCTTCGCATCCTTCACCCTGCGCAAAGCAAACTCCATATTTGACTGACCACCCGCCAGCCATACGTCACCTACGAAAACATCTCTAAAACTAACCTTATTATTACCATTTATAACTTCTAATTTATAAGGTCCTCCGGCTTCTCCGGTCCTTAGTGTGACCATCCATTTTCCATCAACAGCCTTACTTTTCCGACTGTGTCCTTCAAACAACACTTCAACCTGCGAACCGTCTGCCGCCTCTCCCCAGATCTTCACGTTTGCATTACGCTGCAATACCATATGATCCGTAAAAACATCGGCAACCGTAAACCCACCGTCAGCAAAAACAACGATGCTGGCCAGAAATAAAAATAAAGAAAATAAAATGCGTTTCATAGTTCAATTCGGTTTAAAAATGACTCTGCAAAGATGTCCGTTTACCGAGTGAAGACATATAACAATCGTTCTTTTATGAAGCAACTTTGTACAGTCGTGTTTAATACTGGTATTTTGCCATCGGATTGGCAAAGTTTTGCCAACAGAGTGGCAATATGTTGCCAATACGGTGGCAAGGTCTTGCCTCCTTATTGGCAACTATCAGAAACCTTATTCTGCATGATCCGGACGCTCTGTACTTAATATTGTTTTCAGTAATATCACCCGACGGTCTCCTTTCAGGGAAACTTTCATTGTATTCTTTATATGCGAGATATCTGTTTCGACACTTAACTGTTGCTTGGGTTGAAGCACATAGTTCCCTGTTGTTTTGTCATTGACGGTGATGCTGATGTAAAGAGGCTCGTCCACAGGATTCTCCAATATGGTAATCATGGTTTTCTTCTTCCCGGACAATGTCATGTAGAAATATCCTTCACCGCTGGTAGATGATTTACTGATCAACGGGCTTCCTCCTTTTGAAAAAGTGAATGGAGCCATAGGTCTTCTTCCATAAGGTACATATTGCACACCCGGTTTTGAATTCCACCCACCATAAGCACCGGCGTACTGGTAACCATATTCATCAATCTTCACTTCATATCTGGGGTCATGCTCCTGTCCTTTTGGAATGATAGGAACAGTGTTTACCATCAGGCCATTACAAGGTGCGTTCACGATTCCCCGTTCGGAAGCATAGTCTCCCCAGATAATTGAGTCAGTTACTTCCACATACGGTTCATGCTGCTTGTCGACAGACATATAACGAAGCATATTAAAAAGAAGTTTATCAGCTACGGGGTCTACTCCGCAATGATTAATCAAATCGAAACCAGACAACAGTATGGAGCCTTCACCCATAAACATCTCCGACAAGGCTGTCGCAGCCAAAGCACGGCTATAGTTGGCAAGGACGGCTACATTCTCCATCCCGGATTCACGAAGATCATATCCTTTGTCCACCGGATAAATGGCAGGAAAGCCTTTCTTCGATTCATTATAGGAGGTATAGTCGGACCAAAGGCGGAACTGCTTAGGGGTTAATCCGCTAAAAACCGGATGATACGGACGTTCGAGATTGATATTCATACCATCCGCATAGGCCAGAGACGGTGAAAGATAAACCGGATCATTATTGCTGTCTTTCAGAAACTCCACGGAAGTTGGCAACCACGATTGATTGAATGTTGTAGCATCTTGTTGCAGGCAAATAATGCGTCCACCCTTACTTACATATTCTTTCAACTGCCCTGACTGATTATCCAGTGAATCATCCCATGAATTCTTAGCCAGAATTAAGGTAGAGTTCCGGGGTAATTCCTTAACCATACGAACCGCTTTTACAGGGTAACCGAGTTTTTGCAAACAGTTCAAGGTTTGCTCTCCTGCCGAAGAATCGTACACATAAATGGTTTTCTTCATCACCTCTGTACCCCGCCAGTCTTTTCCGGCTATGAACAGTTCACTCTCATTATAGGACACCTTACTGCCTTTCGACCAAATCTCACCTTTCAGCGTATAGTCTCCCGAAGGCAGATTCTGAGGAATATCTATCGACAAAGGCCTCTTACAAGTGCCATAATAAGGAACAGATGGAAGATCGATCTCTCCCGCCAATACTTTCTCACCTTCCTTTTCAATCCACCACTGCAAATGAACTTCATCCAAATCATTGCCATAATCATCGTCATTGACAACATGGGCTACCACCGCAAGCTTACTCCCTGCATAAATCTGCGACTGCCAATTCTCCCAACTCAGTAATACAGGCTGATAGCTGATCTGATATTGCCAGGCTACAGGTTTCGGTTTCATCTCAGCAAAGGACTTTACCCCATCCCAGTTATGAAATATAATTGTAAAGGGCATGGTACCTGCCAAGCAACTATTTTGACTTCTCAACCGACGGAACAATTCCGTTGCATTCTTCAGTACAAAAGCCTGATAGGTCATAGCTGCTCCAGCTTGTTCATCATCGGGCAGATGTCCTGTCCAACACTTCTGCGAACCCGGTTGTTTGGTTCTGGAACAGAGGTTGAAACGCCCGTCTATTCCTGTATAGTTTCCTACACATTCGGTAAAAGTAATCGGTTGTACTCTTCCCGGATTTTGCCACATCGCCTTATCACGCATATTGAGATAAGTAAGGAAAGTATTATAATACCATCCCCAATACCTATGTACATCATAGATATCGCCCGAATGTCCCAGTCCATAACCGGTATTGCCTATATACAATCTGGTATCATCCCATTTCTTGAGTTCACGACACATCTTTGTCAGGAACTCCCGATACAGATCGCCCGTTTTACCTTCATAAGGCATTTCATTGGATAAAATATAGATGACTACGGAAGGATGAGGAGTGAACGGTCCCAGATCAATCTCCTTATAGGTTCTGAGTGACAGGTCAAAGTCTGTCGGTGGTGCAGTCTTGGTTGCATGTTTGGGGCGACCATACCGACCGGCAAATATCATCATACCTTCTTCATCGCACACATCCATCCAATTCTGATCATCGGGAATACGGATGATATTTATGTTCAGGCTCTTCATAAAGCGAACATAATCACGTGCAAAGTCTTTGCTTCTTTCCAGCTGTTCGGGTATTCCCCGCTCAGGCGGATTAATGGCATTACCCCGCAGATAGATAGGTTTATCATTCAAATAAAATACACCATCCCGCATTTCAAACTTTCTGAACCCAATCCGCTTATGCAAAGTTTCAGTACCTGCCTTTACTTCCAAGTCATAAAGTGCAGGATTAACAGGACTCCATAGTTCAGGAGTCAATTGGTCTATTTTCCAGACCACCGTTGTATCCACTTTATTCTTAAAATAAAATTCTCCGGAATGGCTGCACAATATCGCCTTATTCCGGGCATGCGTAATTACAGCATCAAGGGACAAACTTTCGTTCGCCTCAGCAGACAACATTACTTCAATCCTGATATCCTTATCGGTAGTGATAGGAGTTATCTTATGAACCTTTGCCGCCAACAGAGACAACGGAAAGAATGCACATAAAGCACACAATAATCTTGTTTTCATAGTATCAATTATAATAGTAAACTTATTCTTCTCCTTTCTGATATTGGGCGGGAGTCACCCCGAACAACTCCCTGAAACGTTTTATGAAATAGCTTGGGGAGTTGAAGCCAACTTCATATGCTATCTCCGAAACAGTCTTCGTATCCATCTGTTTCAGTAGCATCTGCGCCTTCTTCAATCTGATATTCAGAATGAAGTCATTGGGTGTCTGCCCTGTGATACCCTTAATCTTCAGGAAGAGTTTGGTACGGCCGGTATTCATGGCCTGAGCAAACATATTCACGTCAAAATCCGGATTATCCAGATTTTGTTCAATACACGCTACACATTGTTCCATGAACTGATGGTCTGCGCTATTCGTTGCCAGTATATCCACATTGTTATCCATTTGTTTTGCATATTTTTTCTGTAACAGCTTTCTGCTGTTTACCAGATTGTTACAACGCATAAACAAATGTTTCACATTAAAAGGTTTAGTCACATAGTCATCTGCACCCATTTTTAACCCTTGCATTGTATATTCTTCGGCTGTCTGGGCCGTCAGTAATATCACTGGGATATGGGATGTTTCAAAATTACTCTTTATCTTCCTGCACATTTCTATACCGGACATCTTGGGCATCATGATATCGCTCAGTACAATATCGGGCTGTATTTCTTTTGTTTTATCCAGTCCTTCTTCACCATCCTGCGCTTCGCAAACGGAATATACTTTGGAGAACAGACGAACCAGTAAACCTCTGAGTTCTTCATTGTCTTCAACAATCAGGATTTTACTCTTTGTATCTTCCAATTCATTAGCAGGATTCTCATCATCCATCACATCAGTCAGTGCCTTGTCACCATACATGGTCAACTCTGAAATGCATGATGAATCGATATCGGGAGTTGCCACTTTTTGTGAATCGGCAATGTGACTATCTCCCAAAGGCAATTCAACCACAAAAGTGGTTCCCTTTCCCTCCATGCTCCGCACACTGATTTTGCCTTTATGGGCTTCAATTATACTTTTAGCAAGTGCCAATCCTATGCCCGTACCTTTCTGGTTGTCCGTGCTGTCGACCTGATAAAAACGATCGAATATCTTATCCAGACTCTTTTCGGCAATACCGATACCCGTATCTGAAATAAGAATAACCACACTATTTTCATATTCCTGTACTGATAAGGAGACTGTACCACCCAGAGATGTATATTTGAAAGCATTGGACAGCAAGTTATAAATCACCTTTTCAAGCTGTACTACATCAAACCAGACTTCCAGATTCCTATCCTTATTAAGAAATTCAAGATTAATCTGTTTACCCCGTGCATACTCTTTGAAAGACAGATAGATTTCATCCAGGAACGCATAAATATCCTGCTTGCTGTATTTGAACTTTTCGAAACCCTGTTCTTGTTTCCTGAAATCAAGAAGCTCGGTTATCAGGCGCTTCATACGTAAGGTATTCCGATGAATATTTACCAGTTTATTGTACACTAACGGCTGAATATCATTCCTTTCCATCAACATCTCCAACTGACTCACAATCAATGTGAGCGGAGTACGAAATTCATGTGAAATATTGGTAAAAAAGCGAAGTTTGGACTGGTTCAGTTCTTCTATCTGTTTCTTCTCTTTCTTCTCGTATTCAAGTGAAGCCCGCAACTTTAATTTGGAAGAATAGAAACTAACCACTATATAGACAGATACAATCACAATAATAACATAAATACAATATGCCCAGACAGATTTGTAAAAAGGTGGCTTCACCACAATATCGATTTCCTTAAAAATACTTTCTTTACCGGAATATTCCTCAGAGCTCTTTATCTTTAGCTTATACCTACCCGGATTCAGGTTGGTGTAAGTAATGCCTTTACGATAACCTGCACTCATCCAGTCTTTATCAAATCCCTCCAATTTATAGTAAATCCGGTTTCTCAGTACCGATACATAATTGGACAACGAGAAATTTATAGTGATGATGGAATGGTTATGATTCAGCGTAATTTGTGGCTGATACAAAATAGACTCAGAGAGAATATTGGAATCATCATTCGGCAATATAACCTGGTTATTCACTTCCAATGAGGTAAAGTTAAGCTGATAGGGCTTTACATAAGAATTCAATTCTTTTTCAAAGAAAGATATCATCATCTTGGGACCGGAAAGGAATATCTCATTATCGCTGGCCACAAACAATCCGTAAGGGTTCAATGCCGTCATCGGAAAACCATTCTGTTTATTATAGTTATAAAAGCGCTGGTTCTCCATATCAAAACGTGAAAAGCCCTGATTACTGGCTATCAGGAGATAGCCGGACAAAGACTCTTTTATATCAAGGATATAATCATTGATCAGGTCCGAATTGTGTGAGTTAAACGGTTTGAATGAATTGTTATCCGGCTCATATAGGAATATACCATCTCCCGAAGAACCTGCCCAGATATTACCTTTCTTATCTTCAAAAAGTACATTTATCAAATTACTGCCTATAACCCGGTTTGAACTATTAGGAACGAAATACTCATCTCGTTTCCGGGTTTCAAGATTATATTTAACCAGTCCCAATGAATAAGAGAACCATAAATTATTGTTCCTGTCAAGAAGCATATCAATGATCTGTCTGTTATTGAGTCTACTATCTTTCAGTAGCTTTGTGCACTCTCCTGTTTGAGGATCAAACAAACCTATTCCGTTATGGGTTGCCAGCAAAAGATTTCCTTTATACGGAATAACTTTGCGTACTACATCATTGATCAACGAATTCTCTTTCCCCGGAATATGCCTGTAATTGGTAAACTGATGCGTTTTCAAGTCCAATTTATCCAATCCTCCTCGTAATGTACCTACCCACAGAGTCTGGTTTTCCTCATCCAAATGCAGAGATTGTACCGTATTGGATGCAAGGGAATTCTTATTTATATCATGCTTAAACTCTGCGAAGCTTCTTGTTTTTCGATCGAGATAGTTCACTCCACCACCTTCCGTTGCAATCCAGATATTTCCTTTAGAGTCTTCTTTCATTCGTCCGGCAAAAGGAGAGGTCAGCTTTCCTTGCTGAGATTCATCGGAATAATAATAGGTATAAATCTCATAGTCCGGATTAAACAGATTAACCCCACCGTAATAAGTGCCAATCCAGAAAGTTCCTTGCTGATCCTTCATCATACAGATGATGGAAGAATTACTCAAGCTATAAGGTTTATTATCTTCACTGTAATTGGTGAAAGTATTGGTGGTGACATCCAATTTATCCAAACCTTTAAAAGTTCCCACCCAATAGTTACCCAAGTTATCTTCGACCACACAACGGACGTAATTGCTGGAAAGTCCATTCTTATAAGGTGCATGCACATAGTTTGTTTTTCCACCGTTCCTGTCCAGTCGGAAAAGCCCGTCATCTTTGGTACCTACCCAAATATTCTTTTTGGAGTCTTCATAAATACAGGTTATATCCTTTGTTGGGAGATAATTAAGCCATTTCTTATTACTGTCCAGCATGTACAAGCCATTATTCATGGTTCCTACATATAGGTTTCCTTCATGGTCTTCGGTCACACAAGATAAGCGTACATCCTCTAGGTGATAATAATATTCCAACTTATCTTCCGCACGGTTATAGGTGAATAAAGAGTCCCTAGTACAAGCCCACAACCGAGAGTTACCGTAACTAATGGCTTGAATGTTATTATCGCGAATTGTATGAAAAATATTCTTCTTAATATCATATTCAACTACGGCATACTTGCAACGAATATAAATATGCCCGTCCTTATCACCACAAATCGTACCTATATTATTATTATAAAGACTATGTTTATCATTCTCAACCGGACGGAATATATAAAAATCAGTACCGTTATAACGATTCAAACCATCTTTAGTACCTATCCAGATTATTCCGAATTCATCCTGATAAATAGATGTAACTGTTGGTTGCGAGATGCCATTTTCTACTCCGAATGTTTGAAAATGGATATCCTGTGCGAACAACAATCCGGGAGCCAGAAATAAAAGGAGCAACAATATCCGCAACATTACTATTGATAAGAGAGTCTTTTTCATATCGTACAATTTTGTTATAAGGTTCCTGTTTTGCAAAACAAAAATAGCGGAATCTATGAATGACCTATATAAAAATAGAACAAATCTATGTTGATATCGTACGGAAGCCCTCCGAATTCACCGATTCATACCCGGAACTCATCGGCTTTTCTACCGGAAATCACCCGGAAGGGCTATACAGGGATGAATAATTCGCTTACCTTTGAGCCATGAATCAATAACAATAGAAATAATGGAAAAGAAACAAAACTTCCCGTCTCATGCAGGCTTATCAGGTAAGGCACTGATAGCTTCGCTCTTCATCATCTCCGGAATATTACTGTTTGCCCGTAACGTAGGTTGGATTACGTATGACTTATTTAGCATAGTGGTATCCTGGCATAGTCTTCTTATTGTATTAGGTATCTACACGATAACGCGCCGCCATTATCTGAGCGGTTCTATCCTCACCCTGATAGGTGTTTATTTTTTAGTTGGAGGATTATCGTGGTTACCGGAGAACTCACAAACCATTGTCTGGCCTGTTGCACTGATTGTATGGGATGTGGCGAGTGTGTTACTGTATGTCCTAAGGCAGGAGAAGCTATTAAGATGGTTCCACAGGAATCTCAGTCAGCTGAGCAGCCTGTATTTGATTACCTCGTTGCTAACGTTGGTAAGAAGGAAATCAAGCCAGCACTTGTTGAAACTCCAATCGGTTCTCAGTACAACCAGCCATTACTTGAATTCTCAGGTTCATGTGCAGGATGCGCAGAGACATCATATGCTAGATTAATTACACAGTTATTCGGTGAGCAGATGTACATTTCTAATGCTACAGGTTGTTCTTCTATCTGGGGTAACCCAGCTGCTACTTCACCATATACAGTAAACAAGGATTCTAAGAAGGGTCCAGCTTGGTGTAACTCATTATTCGAGGATAATGCTGAGCATGGTTTAGGTATGTATATTGGTCAGAAGTACATCAGAGAGCAGGCTATCGAGATGATCGAAGAGATGGCTGCATCTGATAAGGCATCTGCTGAGTTCAAGGC
>OGLP01000176.1_pt1 | contig 27547 bp, 25 predicted proteins | sample 1572841 | NCBI WGS metagenome assembly OGLP01 (sample SAMEA2581929, study PRJEB24529) | metagenome | biome: Human gut stool | place: China | collected 2011
CTTTAAGTCCCAGACTCTTCCATATATCATATGTAAGATTGTCCTTGCTTATACCTTCTATATGACTATCACTTTTTATTATGCTCTCTTCCATCTGACACCTTCTCTTGTATCTTCAAGAACGATTCCCTTAGCAGTAAGCTCATCTCTTATCTCATCAGCTCTTGCAAAATTTCTGTCTTTTCTTGCCTGCTGTCTTTCATTAATAAGTGCTTCCACATCTTCATCAAGAAGTTCTTCCTCCTTGATGACATTAAGACCAAGTATATCCGCAAGCTTTACTATGCTTTCCTTAAGTGCTGTAATATAAGCCTTTGTATCAGTCTCTGATGAGTTGGAATTAGCCAGCTTTACAAGTTCAAATACTGCTGATATGGCATCCGCTGTATTAAAATCATCATCCATGGCTGCTTCAAACTTCTTATAAATATCCTTTGTTAAATCAAGCACCTTCTGTTCTTCATCTGTCATAGATAAATCAGTAGCCGTCTTTTCAAGATGTGTAAGATTCGTAACAGATGTCACTATTCTGTCAAGACTGTTCTTCGCTGATTCCATAAGCTCATGGCTGAAATTAATCGGATTTCTGTAATGTGCGCTTAACATGAAGAATCTTAACACTTCAAGGTCATATTCCCTGCTTATATCTCTTACTGTAAAGAAGTTTCCTTTTGATTTACTCATTTTTCCTGTTTCATCATTTAAATGTTCTACATGAAACCAGTAATTACACCATTTATGTCCTAAATAACTTTCGGATTGAGCAATTTCGTTTGTATGATGTGGGAATATATTATCTATACCACCACAGTGAATATCTAAATATTCTCCTAATTTTAGTATAGATATACCTGAACATTCTATATGCCATCCTGGGTACCCTATACCCCATGGACTATTCCATTTTAGTTCTTGATCATCAAATTTTGATTTCGTAAACCATAATACAAAATCGCCTTGATTTTTCTTACCTAAATCTTCTTCTACGCCTTCTCTAACACCAACTACCATTTCATCTTCTTTATGGTTTGTAAGTGCATAATAATCTTTTAGTTTTGTTATATCAAAATATACATTTCCATTAGATATATATGCATATTCTTTTTTTAATAATGTTTCTATTATTTTTATGTATTCATCAATGCATTCTGTTGCTTTTACTACTATTTCAGGTTTCTTTATATTTAATTTATTACAATCTTCAAAAAAAGCTTTTGTATACATGTCAGCTATTTGCATAACTGTTTTATGTTCTCTTTTCGCCCCTTTTAGCATTTTATCTTCACCAGAATCAGAATCACTACTTAAATGACCTACATCTGTTATATTCATACATCTTTTAACTTTATACCCCATCAAGTTAAAAGTTTTTTCTAATATGTCTTCCATTATATAGCTTCTTAAATTTCCTATATGCGCAAAATGATATACAGTGGGTCCACAAGTATACATTGTTATTTCATTTTTATTGTTTGGAATAAATTCTTCTATTTTTCGTGTTAATGTATTATATATTTTCATTATATCAACCTCTAATTAATTATATCATAATTATATAAAAAAAACGCTTAAAATAGCGTTTTTATATTATTATAATGATTTAGAACATTCTTCAGAATATATATAATCTTCACTAAAGATTTCTGAAGAAACATCTTTTTGTGCAGATATACCTATATATACTCTTAAATATACATCTTTATAAATTTCTTCTTCCATGTTGTTTGGCATATGTTTTTTATTATGTAATACATAAGCTCCATCAATGCTTAAATATTCATAAACGGGTTTATATGCTTCTAATACTTCATTTTCATCTGTAGCATTGTAAATACCATCATATGTTTTATCAAGTAATTTATACATATCATATTCATTTGATTTTTCTGAAACAAATTTAGATATATGAATTTTTGCTGAATTCTCTTGTATTTTTTTAAATTCTTCTGCAAATTCTGGAATAGATACCAAATCAGCATTTGCTTCTAATGTATAAGTATTCATCATTGCCATTCCGACTTTTTCGGCAGCATTTAAATATACTCTTCTTGCCATATCTTCATCTTTATTAAGAACGCCGCTTTCTATTAAAATCTGTTTTAATTCAGGGCTAATAACATTTTTATTTACTTCTGTTACAAATGCAGCTAATTCTTCAGTTGTTAGTGAAGTATTGCTCATTTCCTTTTTTGCTGATTTTAATAATTCAACATATTCATCTTTTGTTAAATATTTAATTTTACTATATTTATCAAGTTCATCTTGGATAGATGATTCAATAGAAGTAGTTTGGTTAGATGGTGTTGAAGATTCATTTGAAGTTGTAGTAGATATGCTACTTATACTTTCACTTGAATTTTCATTTGAGTTATTATTTTTTCTAGTTGATGCTGCTATAATAGGAATTGAAGTAGCCATCATAATTCCTGCAAGAATTCCGGCCATTTTTTTATTAATTTTAAAACGTTTTTCTTCAGTTGTAAAAGCTTCTTCATTTATATCATTAATTTTTATAACTGGATATTTAAGAACAAATCTTGTATCAGTATTTTTAATTTCATTATTTTCATTTTCTAATTCATCATTTAATAATTTATCATAATCAATTGGAGTTTCTGTTGTTTCTTTTACAACCTTATTCTCGTCGATTGTCTTTTTTCTTTCATCCATGATTTCTTGTTTTTCTTCTTCTGTATAATATATTTTTCCCATATTATTTCCCCCTTTAAATTTATGGCTTGTATAATACCATATTATATGATATTTGTCAAATTTTATTTATATATTTCTCTGTTGATGTGCTGTATGATAACACAAATATACCAATTTGTCAAATTTTCCAAAATAAAAGGACTTATTGCTAAGTCTTTTACTTTCAAAATAAATGGTGCAGGTGAAGGGACTTGAACCCCCATGCCTTGCGGCGCTAGCTCCTAAGGCTAGTGCGTCTACCAATTTCGCCACACCTGCAATACAGTGGTGGACCCTGTAGGACTCGAACCTACGACCGCCCGGTTATGAGCCGGATGCTCTAACCAACTGAGCTAAGGGTCCATTTCAAACACTGCTTCTATATAATACCATACCAATAAATTTTATGCAATATATTTTTAAAAAAAACTTAAAAAAATACAAAAGTTGATAATTACTTTTGTATCATATTGAGTAAATTAATTTTAAATAAATCTTTTTCAGAATGTTGTTTTGAGACCATTACACCTTTGTATGTCACTAATTCTGATTGATGTCCTTCTGTTAAAATGTCCTCTGGAATTAATGTATCTAATACAATTGTTTTTTGATTTTGGTATACATGATATTTTAGTTTAATGTCTCCATGAACTTTTGAAAACAAAGCATCTGTTGGTAATTTTAGTTCATATGTAATAGAATCATTATTTTGATTAGTTGAAATTAATTCTCCTAAAAATTCTCCTTCTTTAAGTGCAGGATAATATTCAAAATATAGTTTTTTATAAGCTAACATATTATACTTTTTTAATGATCTTTCTAACTTATGGAATTCATTCTCATTTAAGTATTCAAATACATATACATCTTTCATACTATCCCTCCTATCTTACTATAAAAATTATAACATCCTATATTATCTTTGTCAAACATAAACAAATGAAAAAGCATTTCATTTGTAAAGTGAAATACTTTTTTTAATTATTTAATTTCTTTCTTATTTCCTGTTAAAACATACCCTTGTTTTAATAATGTGCTATCTGTTTTACTTGTACTCCATTTTATATCTCTTGTTCCAGAAATAAATTTTCTTTCTTGATATCTATAATATGTATATTTAGTGTAAGTAGCTACAGTTTTTGTACATTTATCACCATTTAATTTGTAATCTTTGGCTGTACATGAATATGTTACTGTATCTGTTTTTGAAGCATTTTTTGTATCAGTTGTTTTTTTTGTACATTTTGTTCCATTTGGTGTATATCCTTTTGGACATGAGTATGTTGTTTTCTTGTTTGCTGTTGCATTTATTGTTGATGATGTTTCTTTTATACATTTTGTTCCATTTGGTGTATATCCTTTTGGACATGTATATGTTGTTTTTGTACTTGCTGTTGCATTTTTTGTATCAGTTGTTTTTTTACTACATTTTGTTCCATTTGGTGTATATCCTTTTGGACATGTATATGTTGTTTTTACATCTTTTTTTGCATCTATAACATCTACTAAAGTACCAGTTTTTTCTGTTATTTCTTTTGTTTCTACGTTTCTATATTCTGTTTTAGTTATTGTGTCTTTAGACCATTGTGACCATTCACCAAAGTCTCCCCATTTACCATCTGTAATTTTTTCATATTCGTATTGATATTTTTTTTCTGAAATAACAGGCTTAGTTGGATTAGTTGGTTTAATTACTGGCGTTTCTTTCTTTTCACAAACACCTGAAGCTTTACAATAATCATAACATCCTAAATGAACTTCTATGTAATTTGAAGCATCTGAACATTCAAGTTTAACTGTCATTAGATATTCATTATCTAATTTTTCTACTTTAACGCTAGATTTTTCTACATCACATTTTTTATTATTACTATCAATTAAATCTAATACAAGTTTTTTATCTTGCATTTCTTTAAGTGTAATAGTAACACTTTCTCCTACTTTTGAAGGTAATCTATCATTAGTAAAATAATTAATAGCAGCTTCTTTCATTGTAATAATATTTTGATTATATATCTGATTATATAAAGGTTGTAATTTTTCCGTAAATGCATCATTTGCATAATCCTTTACATAGTTCTTAGTTGGAAATAACCATAATAATAGAAATACTGTTAAAACCACAAATAATATTTGTAAAATTAAACTTCTTACTGAAAAACTTTCTTTTCTTTCTTCGTACATAATTCTTCCCCCTTTAAATTTATGGCTTGTATGTTATCACTATTCTAATTAAATGTCAAGTTTTTTCAATTAATTACTTATAACAATTAAAAAGAATACAATCCCTTGTTGATGGGACGTATTCTAACATAATATATTTTTTTTGTCAAATTTTGATTTTTGCAATCGTACAGCCTGTATTATTGTAAAATGTTTTATATTCTATAACATTTTTATTTTGTTTTAAAACTTCAGATGTTGTTCTTTTTAAAATTCCACTTCCATTACCATGTATTATTACAATAAATTGATGTTTAAGTTTTATATTATCCTTTATAAAATCATTTATTAAAACACGAGATATTTCTCTATCTAATGAATGAAGATCAATTTTTGGAAGATTATCTATAAATATTAAATCATCTATACTCATTTAATTTTTCCTTTACTTCTTTTTTTGTTGGAATGGATATACTAGAACCATATTTTGTAGTTGATAATGCTGCAGTTACATTTGAAAGTTTTATTATATTTTCTAATGACATTTTTTCACATGTACCATAAACAAATGCCCCATGAAATATATCACCTGCTCCAGTTGTATCTATTGAATCTACTGTAATTGATTTCATAATTTTTATTTTATTCTCATAATAATATAATGCTCCAAATTCTCCTAATGTAACAATTATATTATTTTTAAACATGTTTTTTAAACTTTCATATATAGATATAACTGATTTTGTGTTATTAAAATTTAATTTTATATTTGTTACATATTCAGCAAAATCTAGTGAACATATAGTAAAATCTACTAAATGAGAAAGTTCTATAACATTTTTATCTATTCTTCCAGCATCTATTATACTTATAGCATCTGGATATTTTTTTAACATTTTTTTTGAAAGTTCATATTCACTACCGTCTATTAATATCAAATCAGGAATAAAATTAATTTCAAAATCATCTAATTTCATTTTATCGTTTTTAGCAGACAATATAGTTCTATTTCCATTTTCCTTATTTACTATTACTGTATTTATAGTTGTGCTATAGTCATTACTAAATTGCAAATAAGATGTATTTACATTGTTTTTTTCTAAAAATTTTTTTATTTTGCTACCATAGTAATCATTTCCTATAGTGCCACAGAAATACACTTCCATATCCCATTTGCCTAATAAGCATGCAGCATTTAAATTTGAACCACCTGGACATTCAATTTTTGTATTTAATCTATATTTTGTATTTTCTTTGATGAAACTGTCTACTGGAAAAGTAATATCATAAGTACAACTACCTACACATAATATTTTCATAGTATCACCTGTTTTAATTATATATTAAAATTGTTATTTAATCAATTTTAATATTAAAAAGAATTAAAATTCTTATTTATGTTTTAGAATTTTAATTCCACATATCAGTTAAGTTACCATTTTTTTTATAATAATCATCCATTAAAACAACGTAAGAAAAAGTTTTAGTTATATTACTTTTAGAATATTTTTTAGCAACTACTCCACCTAATGTAGGTAAGCTTTCTGCGACATAAATGTTGTTTTCATCTATTCCAATAATAATTCCAATATGTCCCCAATAGTTTATTAAGTCACCTGTTTTAATTTTACCTGATTTTATTAAATCTTGATTTAGACTCACAAAATCTCCTAACTTAGTCATTTGATAAGGATATTCAGTATCACCTGCACCTATATCACCAGGATCAAAACCAGCATTTTTTAATACCCATGCAATAAATCCAGAGCAATCTAAACCATTTGGCATTTTAGCACCTGGAATATATCCATATTTTTGAGCAGGTTCTAAATTTGTTAAAGGGCATCCCCATAATGCAGGCCCTTTATATTTAGATATTATTTCATCTTTTTTAGAGTCATCTAAATATAAACCTGTTTTATAATATCTTCCTTCCCCATCTACAAAATGTACACCGCTTGAATGAACCCTACCGTTTTCATAAAAATAAGGAATTCTATATTTAAATTCTAAAGTTAAAAATCTTGCAGCTTGTACTGCACCAGCTCTTGTTTTATAACCTACTTCATTTATTTCACTTTCAAGTAATTTATCTAAAAGTTCTGCCTCGCTTTTACTATATTTATTACATGGAATAATTTCTTTTTTTACTTCAGATAAGGTTGGTTTATCTATTATATCCGTTACTACTACTTTTATACTTTTTTTGCCACTTTTAATCTCACACTCACCAAGATTTTTTGCAGTTATAATTCCATCATTAATATTTATAATATCATCACTAGTAGATATAATTTCACTTATTTTTTTATTTTTATCAATAACAAGTTCATCATATTTTATATCTTTTGTAGCACCCTTAATCATATAAATGACATCGTTTGAAAAATTAAAAGATATAATATTATCTACATAGTCTGTTAACATTTTTTCTTTTGTTTTTTTATACTTACTTTCTAAATAAATTTTATAATCTTTGTTTATATTTAAAGTAAGTAAACAAACCCCACCCTTAGACATACTTTCTGATTTATATAAATCATTAAAAGCAACACATTTAAACTCATTATTAGTATCACCCGTGATAGAGATTTCAAAACTTTTTTTATCAGTGGATATTTTTGTAATATTAATACTACTTATATTTAAAATAAGTCTTTTTTTATAATATAATGCATAGCTAGTTAGCAAAAATGATATGAACAATAAACAGCATACTACAATAATAACACGTTTAAAATTTTTCATAAATACAACCCTTTTACTTTCATAAATAGTATAACATATGAGCAATAAATAATAAATATTTTTATTTACTTTTGTACATAAAGCATTCCTTGTCATGTGAATATATTATTCCTATAGCTTGCAAATAAGAGTATATGATTGTACTTCCTACAAACTTCATACCTCTTTTTTTTAAATCTTTTGATATTTTATCAGATAACAAGTTAGTATTTTTATTTGTTTCATAAATAATTTTATTATTAGTAAATGTTTTTAGATAATTATAAAATGTACCATATTCATTTTTAATTTTTATAAATATTTTGCTGTTATTTATTGTAGCATTTATCTTTTGCTTGTTTCTTATGATACTCTTATTTTCTAATAATTTTTTAATCTTTTCATCATTATAATTACATATTTTATATACATCAAAGTTATCAAAAGCTTGTTTAAAATTTTCTCTTTTATTTAATATGCATTCCCAAGAAAGTCCTGCTTGAAAGGATTCTAATATTAGCATTTCAAATAAATAATTATCATCAAAATTAGGTTTACACCATTCATTATCATGATATTCTATATATTTAAAATTATTTAAATTACACCATCTACATCTAATCATAATACATTTCCTTTTTTTATCAAATATTTATTCAAATATTTTTTTATGTTTTAATGTCTTATTTTGTTTTTTATTCTACCGCTATAACCAATTAAATTTTCGTTCATTCCAACTACTCTATAACATGAAATAATAATACAAATAGTATTTCATCCTATTGTGCCTTCTACCGTTTGTAATGGCATTTTTTTATTTTCTCTTTTTTAAAGCAATTATATTAGCTATTTCTTTACGCAAAATTGTCTTTTTGTACTCTATAGAATTAATTATTTATTCTCTAAAAAGTATTGAAATTATTTATTTTATATTTTTTTTGATTCTTCAAACTATCATTCTATTAAATATTTACCGTCACTACTTATTATTATATTTGAAAGATTATAATTATTTTGATGCTTATAAATATTTTTATATGCCATTTCATACACCTCTTTATGATTTTTTCTTAACAAAATTATTTTATCATAATTAAAAAGAAAACTCCATCATATGATGAAGTTATTTATTTTCATTTATTACTGCCCAAGCCGCTGCCAAACGTGCAGTTGGAACTCTAAATGGTGAACAAGATACATAATCAAGTCCAACTTTATTACAAAATTCGATACTTGATGTTTCACCTGCATGCTCACCACATATTCCTAATGAAATATTAGGCCTTACGCTTCTTCCTTTTTCTACAGCAATTTTTACAAGTTCTCCAACACCTTCTTGATCGATTTTTTCGAAAGGATCGTTTTCAAATATTTTTTTATCATAATAATCATTTAAAAATTTAGAAGCATCATCTCTTGAAAATCCGTAAGTTAATTGTGTTAAATCGTTTGTTCCAAAACTAAAGAATTCAGATTCTGTTGCAATTTTATCTGCTGTAAGAGCAGCTCTTGGTATTTCAATCATAGTACCAACTTCATATTTTAAATCAACATTTTCTTCTTTAATTATACTATCAGCAACTTCACAAACTATATTTTTTACGTATTTAAATTCGTTTATATCTCCAATAAGAGGTATCATAATTTCAGGAGTAACATTAATTCCCTCTTTTTTTACATTTATAGCTGCTTCTATCACAGCTCTGGTTTGCATACGTGCTATTTCTGGATATGTAACTGCAAGTCTACATCCTCTATGTCCCATCATAGGATTAAATTCTTTTAATGAAGTTACTCTATTTTTTAAAGCTTCAAAACTCATATTTAAAGATTTAGCAAGCATAGTTATTTCTTCATCTGTATGAGGTAAAAATTCATGTAGAGGTGGATCTAAATATCTTATTACTACTGGTAAACTTTTCATGGTTCTAAATAATCCTTCAAAATCACTTCTTTGATATGGAAGAATATTTTCTAAGGCTTCTTCTCTTGATTCAATGTTATCAGCACATATCATTTTTCTAAAATTAAATATTCTCTCTTTTTCAAAAAACATGTGTTCTGTTCTACACAAACCAATTCCTTCTGCTCCAAATTTATATGCCTGAAAAGCATCTTTAGGTGTATCTGCATTTGCTCTTATTTTTAATTTTCTAATCTCATCTGCCCAAGACATAAATGTTTCAAAATCTCCACTTATTTCAGGATCTACAGTTTTTATTTGTTTACCATACACAATTCCAGTTGTACCATCTAATGATATATAATCTCCTTCTTTAAATGTCTGACCATCTTTAGTAGTTATTGTTTTTAATTCTTCATTTATATTAATATCTCCACAACCACATATACAACATCTACCCATTCCACGCGCTACTACTGCCGCATGACTAGTCATTCCACCTCTTATAGTTAATATACCATTTGCATCGTTCATGCCTTGTATATCTTCAGGAGATGTTTCAAGTCTTACAAGAATTGTATCTTCTCCTCTTTTTTTTGCAAGTGAAATATCTTTTGCATCAAAGTATATTTTTCCTGTTCCGGCACCTGGTGATGCTGCTAAACCTGTTGCAATTGCTTTTGCACTTTTTAAATCTTCCATATCAAAGTTAGGGTGTAATAATTGTTCAAGTTGTTTAGGCTCTACTTTAAGTAATGCTTCTTCTTTTGAAATCATGTGTTCTTTTACTAAATCAACTGCTATTTTTATTGCAGCAGTAGCTGTTCTTTTGCCATTTCTTGTTTGCAACATGTAAAGTTTACCTTTTTCTATAGTAAATTCCATATCTTGCATATCTCTATAGTGTTGTTCAAGTATTTTTGCTATTTTTTCAAATTGTAAATAAATTTCTGGCATTACTTCTTTTAACGTTGAAATTGGTTGTGGTGTACGAATACCAGCAACTACATCTTCTCCTTGAGCATTTATTAAGTATTCACCATACAATTTATTTTCTCCTGTTGCAGGATTACGTGTGAATGCAACTCCTGTACCACAATCATTTCCCATATTACCATATACCATTTCTTGAACGTTTACAGCTGTTCCCCAACTACTAGGTATATCATTCATTTTTCTATATATTTTTGCTCTTTCATTATTCCATGATCTAAATACAGCAGTTACTGCTTCTATTAATTGTTTTTTAGGATCTTGAGGAAAATCTTCGTTTGCTATACTTTTATATAATTGCTTAAATTTGTCAGTTACTTCTACCATATCTTCTGCATTTAAATCAGTATCAAATTTAGCCTTTTTTTCATTTTTTATTTCATCTAGTAATCTTTCAAATGAAGATTTTGGATAACCTTTTACTACATCTGCAAACATTTGAATAAATCTTCTATAAGAATCATACGCAAATCTTTTATTATTAGTTATTTTGTAAAGCCCTTCTACTACATTATCATTTAATCCAAGGTTAAGTATAGTATCCATCATTCCTGGCATTGATGCTCTAGCACCACTTCTTACAGAAACTAAAAGTGGATTTTCTGGATTTCCAAAATATTTTAAAGTTTTATTTTCTAATGATTTTATATGTTCAAATATCTCAGTTTCAACGTCTAAGCTTATAGTTTCATTATTTATATAATATTTATTGCAAGCTTCTGTTGTAACTGTAAACCCCATAGGTACTGGTAAACCAATACTTATCATCTCAGCAAGGTTAGCCCCTTTACCACCTAGTATATTTTTCATATCTTTATTTCCTTCAGTGAAATCATATACAAATTTATTCATATTTATCTCTCCTATTCTTTTTAATTATAACAAATGAATATCTTTAATACAATAATAGTTTACATTATTTACCAAGTACTTTTTTTATATAACATTTACCACATAATGACTCATATTCTATATTACTTGTCCCATCTATTAATACTTGTTTTCCATCTGTTAAGTATTTTCCATCACATTTTCTAGAATTAAATTTTGCTCTCTTACCACACGAACATATTGTAATTAATTCTTCTAATTCATCTGAAAGTTCAAATAATCTTTTACTTCCTTCAAATGAATTAGTTTTAAAATCTGTTTTTAATCCATAACAAATTACTGGTATATTTTTAAGTTTAGAAATTTTCCATAATTCTGTAACTTGATTTTCACTTAAAAATTGTGCTTCATCTACTAATATGCATGATATATTTTCATAGTTTTCAATATTTATTTTTTCGTTTTTTTCTAACAACATATCAACTTTTCTAGCAACACCAAGTCTAGATACAATTTTATCTTTTCCTTTAGAATCTATACTTGCTTTAATAATAATTACTTTTTTATTTTTTTCTTCATAATTGTGTGCTACCTGTAAAAGTTGTGTTGTTTTACCACAATTCATAGCGCCATATCTAAAATATAATTTTGACATATTTACCTCCTTGCTCTTGGATGAGCGTTTAAATACACCTGTCTTAATTTTTCGTTTGAAAGGTGTGTATATATTGATGTTGTTGACAAACTATCATGCCCAAGTAATTCTTTTACACTCATTAAATCTGCTCCTGCATCTAATAAATGAGTAGCGAATGTATGTCTTAAAGTATGTGGTGATATTTTATATTTTATTGAAGTTTTTTGTAGTGTTTTTTCTATTATTAACTCAATCCCTCTAGGGCTTAATTTATTTCCATTTTTATTTAATAACAAATATTCATTGTTATTTTTTAATAATTTATTTCTTGAATTATTTATATATTCATTTAACAAATTTTTACAAACATGACCAAATATAACAATTCTTTCTTTTTTTCCTTTACCTAATATTATTATTTCTCTTTCACTAAAATTTATGTCTTTTAGTTTTATATTTGAAAGTTCACTTACTCTTATTCCAGTTGAATATAAAAGTTCTAAAATAAGAGCATCTCTTAATCCCAGTACGGTATTTTTATCAGGGGTATTTAATAATAAATCTAAATCTGAATAATTTAAATATTTTGGTAGTCTTTTTTCTACTTTAGGATTTGAAACCAAAATCATTGGATTGTCATTTATTTTTTTATTTTTTTCTAAATAATCAAATAATCTTCTAAGACTACTTATATGTCTACATATTGTTTTACTGGCATAATTTTTTTCATATAAAACATTCAAATATTTTCTTATAAATTGATAATCTACATTACTTAGATTTTTTATATTTTGTGCTTTGCAAAAAAGACTAAACTGTTCTAAATCAATATTGTAGTTTTTTATTGTATATTCTGAGTAATTTTTTTCATATCTTAGGTATTCTATAAACTCATTTATTTGACTTTCCATGCTACCACCTATTTTAATTATATAACAAACAATTGTTTGTGTAAAGAAAAAAACCTATTGATAGGTTTTTCTCATTACTATTTCTTCAAAATATTCGTTTATTTCATCATTTGTCATTGAAGTATCGTAATAATCTTGGCAATGTTTTAAATCATCATAATAATCGCTTTCATTTATTGTTTCTTCATCAGTTTGTATGTCAAATTTAACTTTAGTCGTTTTGTGATTTATTTTTTCTAATTTCTTTGGTTTATATTTATTTATTAATTGCTCGAAACTTGGAAGATTAGATTGTTTTTGTACTAAAAATTGATATAATATAAATATTTCTCTAATTGTCGAATAATATTTATCTGACAATTTCATATTCTTTTTCCAAGTTCTTAATGCATAATTATAATCATTTTCTGAATAATTCTTATAAAAAGCAAGTATTTTCATTTGTGACTGAGTTAATCTAAATATTTTTGAGTCAGCTAAAGATACTGTTGTATGTAATTGTCCATATTTATCGCAATGTTCTTCGTTATAACATTTTTTAGAAAACATTGACATTAATTCTTTATTTTTTATAAGTTCATTAAATATATCAATGTAAAATTTATATAATACTTTAGTTCTTTTATTCATTGCAGTTTCATGAACTTTGCCCACTATACTGTAGATTGCTATATCTCCCGTTTCTTTTCTATTTGTTTTTTCTTCTACTTTTTTTATATACTCACTTTTTTCAATGCAAAATTGATCTATTTCTTTTTTAAATTTTTTTCTAACATCAACCGAAGATTTAAATTGTGAAGTAAATTTGTCTATTTCTTCTAATGTACCTTCCATTAATATTATAGAGTTTTTACATTCTTTATCAAATGCAAATGTTAAATAATATCCCATAAGATCACTCCTATTTATATATTAACAATTAATTTAGTAAAAGTCAAAAAAAGTGATTATTTTTCATAATCACAATTTGAACATTTTATTTTATCCTTTTTTGATACTAACATACTTTTGCAATTAGGACATATTTCACCAGTGGGTTTATCCCAATATGCTGTTTTACAATTTGGATAATTATTACATCCATAAAATACTTTACCACGTTTACTCTTTTTTTCTATTATTTTTCCATCACAATTAGGGCAATCACATATTTCTAAAACTTCTTTTGGTTCTGTTTTTATGTATTTGCATTCTGGAAAATTACTACAAGCAACAAATTTTCCATATCTACCTTTTCTTATAACTAATGGACTATTACAGTTTGGACAGTTTTCTCCTGTTTGTTCAGCTTCTTTTTTAGGTAGTTTATCAAATGCCTCTTTTACTGATGGTTCAAATGAATCATAAAATTCTTTTAATACATCGTACCAAACTTCATTTCCTTCTGCAATTTTATCTAAGTCATCTTCCATTTTTGCAGTATATTTTACATTAATTAAGTGACTAAAACATTCTTGTAATTTATCTGTTATTTCAATGCCTATTTCAGTTGGTTCAAATTTTTTATCTACTATATTTACATAACCCCTAGTTTTTATTGTATCAATTGTTTTAGCATATGTACTAGGTCTTCCTATTCCTAACTCTTCCATTTCTTTTATTAGTTTTGCCTCAGTATATCTACTAGGTGGTTCTGTAAAATGTTGTTTGTATTCTATATTATTTGAAACTACTATATTTGATTTAAATGTATCAAAATCTGGTAATACTGAATCTTTAGTATCTTCATATTCACTATATGCTTTTAAGTAACCATCAAATGTTATTATTTGACCAGTTGTCTTGAATTGATAGTTATTATTGTCTAATACTACAGTAGTATTAAGTGTTTTCGCATCACTCATTAAACTTGCAAGTGCTCTAAAATAGATCATTTTATATAATTTGTATTCATCGTTAGTTAAATAAGGTTTTACTGAAAGTGGCGTTCTATTTATACTTGTTGGTCTAATAGCTTCATGTGCATCCTGAACATTTTCTGTTTTAGTACTCTTTTTTACATAACCAACGTATTCTTTTCCATAATTAGCGTTGATATATGAAAATGTACTATTTACAAACTCATCTGAAAGTCTTACTGAATCTGTACGCATATATGAAATTAAACCTACTGTTTCGTTATCTAAATCTATACCTTCATATAGTTTTTGAGCAACACTCATAGTTTTTTTAGCATTCATTCCAAGTTTATTAGATGCATCTTGTTGTAGTGTACTTGTTGTATAAGGAAATTTAGATTTTTTACTTTTATTTTTCTTATCAATTTTTTCTATAGTAAAACTATTTGATAATTCTTTTAATATTTTTTCTGCATCTACTTTTGTTTTGATTTCAATATCTTTATGATCATAGTTATATAATTCTGCATTAAAATCATTAAAAAATGCTGTTACAGTGTAATATTCTTCTTTATTAAATGCTTTTATTTCTCTTTCTCTATCTACAATAAGTTTTAATGCCACACTTTGAACTCTTCCAGCACTACTTCCGTCAGTTTTTGATTGAATTAGTTTACTAAGTCTAAAACCTATTATTCTATCTAGTATTCTCCTAGTTTCTTGACTATTTACTAAATCCATATCTATCTTTCTTGGATGTTTTAGTGATTCTATTATAGCTGGTTTTGTTATTTCATTAAAAACTATTCTATCATAATTATTATTATTTAAACCCAACACATCATATAAGTGCCAACTTATAGCCTCTCCTTCACGGTCGGGGTCGGTTGCTAGATATACATGTTCTGATGATTTAACTTCTTTTTTTAATGTATCTATATCTTTTTTCTTTCCTTTTATTGTTACATAATCAGGTTTGAAATTATTTTCTATATCAACGCCAAACCCAAACTTACCTTTCGTAGATAAATCTCTAACATGTCCTTTGCTTGATAATACTGTATAATCACTACCTAAATATTTTTCTATTGTTTTTGATTTACTTGGTGATTCGACTATTACTAAATTCTTACTCATATTTCGTCCCCTTCATCAAATTAATTTATACACTATTAAATATTAATTGTCAAGATTTATTTTACCTTACCACACATACTTCCCCAAGAATCAACTTGATTATCATTTTTATATATTCTAAGAATTTCACAATTATTTGGACATTTATCACATTCTGTTGCTTTTGTTATAAAGTTGATATCTTTGATATTTAAATCAATCGACTTTTCAGATTTATTTTTTTTAGATAGAATAGCAATTCCAATCGCTCCCATCAAATGTCCATATTCATCTACTATTACTTTTTCATTTAAAATTTCTCTAAAGTATTTTAATACTCCTTTATTTTTACTTACTCCACCTTGAAAAATTATTGGTCCTCTTATTTTTTTCCCTTTTCCAACATTATTTAAATAATTTAGTACTATACTTTTACATAATCCTGCTATTATATCTTGCTTGCTATAACCAACTTGTGCTTTATGTATTAAATCTGATTCAGCAAAAACTGTACATCTTGCTGCTATTTTTGCAGGATTTTTTGAATTCAAAGCATATGTACCAAATTCTTCTATCGGAATTGATAATCTTTTAGCCTGACTTGATAAAAATGAACCTGTACCAGCAGCACATAGTGTATTCATAGCATAATCTACAATTATTCCATTTCGTATTATTATTATTTTTGAATCTTGACCACCTATTTCTAAAATAGTTTTGACATCAGGGTGAAAATTAATTGTTCCAACAGCATGAGCAGTTATTTCATTTTTTACAATGTTTGCATTTAGCATAAGACCGATTAGCTTTCTTGCACTACCAGTTGTTCCTATACCATATATTTCACAATTTTTAGGCATTTGTTTTTTTAAAATGTTTATAAGTTTTTTTACCGCTTCAACTGGGTTTCCTTCTGTCCATATATATGATGATGCAAGTATATTATTTTTTTCATCTATAATTACACCTTTTGTAGAAATTGAACCTATATCAACGCCTAGATAACATTTCATTTTTCTTCCTCATTTCTATCATTTCATAAAAAGCTTCAAGTCTAGTTTTTATTCCAACTTCGCTTGTATTAGAATCAAAACTAAAGAATATTACTGGTACATCATATTTAGAACATATTTTTTCTATTATTTGCATAGCTGCAATTTCAGGTGTACAAAATGAAGATTTTATATGAATAATTCCATCATATCCTTTTTCACATAATTCTTTGGTGCGTGCTATATTATCATGAGCATCCGCTCCCATCTTATATTTTATATATTCTTTTGCATTTTTAAGATATTTTTTAACTGCATTTGTTTTTTCGAATAATAAATAATGTGCATTAGTAAATCTTGTTATTTCTATTCCAAAGCTTGCAAGTTCTCTTTCTAGAAAGTAATTAGCAAACGGTTCCATTACTGTATATAATTCTCCAACTATTCCAACCCTTATAACATTTTTTTTATTTGTTTTTATTTGTTTGAATTTTTTTAAATATTTTTTGTAAGTATGTCTTAAAGAAATAAAATTTTTTACTTTACTAAAATCTTTAAGCATTTTTTCATTTAAACTCTCAAATTCTCCTTTTACTACCTCAAAACCTATATTTTTTCGTATATATTTATCTATATTATCCATGTATTTTATCATTTTTGTTGATATAAATAAGTAATATAAAATTTTAATAAGGTTTAATTTTTTATTTATTTTTTTTAGTTCTTTATAAATATTTTTGATATCAATTTTACCTGCTGTTACAAAGTTAATAAGGGTAAACTCATATCCTAAATCTTTAAGTATTTTTTCTTGTAATTCACTATAATATCCATATCTACATCCACCACCCATCTGAAGCAATACATCTGCGCCTTTTTCAAGACCTTCTATCATTGTTCCTAATGTATATTTAAATGGCGCACATACAAAGTCTGGGCTATTTTTACTACCAAGTTCAATTGTTTTAGAAGTTATTTTAGGAGATTTTAAAACATTTACGTTAAAAGCATGTTTAAAAAAATAAGATGCTGGTATATAATAATTTCCCATATGTGGAAAGCAAATTGTTTTAGTTTTCAAATATATCAACAAAACTTTCTATACGTGTTTCCATACCAGCTATTCCTCCTAAATCATCTAATATTAAATTTAAATAAGGTTTATTTAATTTTCTTAAAACAAGTTCATTTACAAGTGAATCTAGTCCACATGGAAAAGTACTTAAAAAAATAACTCCATTTACCTTATCTAAATATTTTAAGCTTGAAATATTTTCTTTACTATATTTCCAATATATATTTTCTGAATATTTTGATATTTCTTCTTTTGTATTTTGATAGTCAAATTTATCACAATAAATAACTTCACAATTTAATTTTTTTAAATATTTTATTACTGGTTTTCCAATTAAATCATCATATACATTATATGGATGACCTATTAATAATACTTTTGTTTTTGTAGATGAAAGCATATTCATGTTTTCTATTATTTTATTTTTTTTATCTTTCTTAAATTTTATTAATGAATACATATAAGCATCTTTTATTTCTTTTTTTGTTTTATTTAATGTTTTTGATAATTTTAAAAGTCCTTTTAATTCAGTTTGATTATTTTCTAAATCAATATTATAATCAAGTATTTTAACATCAAAAATGTTGTTTATAATATCATATATAGCTAAAAAATTTGTACATGTTTGTTCTTTATATCCATAGTTATCTATTCTTGGTATAAGTATATAATCACATTTATCTTTTAAATAATCTACATGTCCTATATAATTTTTTAATGATAAACACATTTCATCGCTTGATAATTTTATACCATTGTCCATTATTTTTCTATTTGTTATTGGACTAATTACTGTTTTAATTTTCAAGTATTCAAAAAAGTATTTCCATTTATCGCTGAAATAATAATAAAACATACTTCTTGGAATACCTACAGTCATATTATCACCTAACTAAATATATTATTTTTTTTTATATTTATGTATATTAATAATTCTTAAGTTAAAAATATATATGAGGTGATTATGCGTGCAGAAAATAAATTGTTCTGTTTTTGATTGTAAACATTGCAACCAAAATAAATGCGAATGCAAATTAAACGAAATTAAAGTATGTAATTGCAATTGCAAAGAATGCGAAAACAAAGAAGAAACTATGTGTAATAGTTATAAAAAACGTGAAAAGTAATTGCTTTTCACTATTTTATATTTTGATTTTTTTATAATTTATGTTATAATAATATAATTCATCGAGGTGAAATGTATGTATATAAAGGAATTAACGAATGCTGAATTTGATTTATTTACAAATAGTTTTCCAGTCAAATCTTTATTTCAAACAAAGGAATATGCTTTTGTTATGAATCATCAAGGATATGATTGTAAATTTATAGGATTAATAGATTCAAATACTATAGTTGCAGCAACCTTACTAATTATTGAAAAACATCATGGTTATAGTTATGCTTATGCTCCAAGAGGTTTTTTAATAAATTACAATGACAGAATTTTATATGATACATTTAATGAAAAAATCAAAGTCTTTTTAGGTAATATGGGTATTGCCGCGGTGAAATTAAGTCCAATGATTATTAAAGAAATTTATGATGATAAAAAAAATAGTTTCTTTAGAAATAAAAATTATGATTATATTTATAATTATATAAAGAAATTAGATTATCATCATTATGGTTATAATAATTATTTTGAAGCTCAAAGACCTAGATATGAAGCTATTATAAATTTATCTTTAGGTACTGAAAAATTATATAGCAACATAGATAAAAGTTATAAAACCAAGATTAGAAGTGCGAAAAGAAATGGTATTTATATTATAAAAGGTGATTCTAATGATATTAAAACATTATATAATCAAGTAAAAGATAAATACCCTAGAAATTATAAATATTTATCTGATATGTATGAATTTTTTTCTAAAAATGGAAATGCTGATTTATACTTAGCTAGATTAAATACTAGAGATTATTTAGTTAATAATCAAAGTAGATATGAAAATGTTTATTCTATCTCTCAAAATCTTAATTATAAATTAACAAAACAAAATAATAATAAATTAATAAATGAAAAAATTAAAACTGATAGTAAACTTGAAAATTGTAAAATCAAAGTTGTTAAAGCTACAAAACTTATAGAAAAATATCCTGATGGAATTGATTTAGCTTCCGTTCTAGTTATTAAAAATGGTAGCCAAGTACAAATTATAATTGATGGTTATGATACTAATTATAGAGATTTAAATGCTAAACATTTACTATTATGGGAATTAATTAAAAGGTATGCAAATGAAGGATATACTACATTTAATTTAGGAGGAGTTAGTAACATTTTACTTAGTGATAACAAGTATGCCGGTCTAAATGATTTTAAAATGAATTTTGGCGCTTACTCTGTTGAATATATGGGTGACTTAGAAGTTATTACAAATCCCACATTATATTTATTACATAATAATCCAATAAAAAAATTAATTAAAAAGAAAAATATTGTTTAAGTGTATTTTATACACTTTTTTTATTAAAAAAATCTACACATAGTAGATTTATAATTAGTTATATTTTTTTACTTTTTGATTTGATGTATTATTCATTTTTTCTTTTTCTAACGAGCACATATATTCTACATATTCATCATCATAATTAACTAATTCACTTTCTTTAGAATTTACATCAAATAAATAATTGAAATATATTCTTAATTTTATTTCATTATTGTTTTCATTTCTATATTCAATTAAATTTTGTAAAGCATAAGCTTTATTTGAATTATGAATACATTTTAAATCATTATCATCTGAAAATATTTTTTTATAAATTAATTCGCATTCATTATTTTTATTCATTGATTTAAGTACATAATAAATTTTAAATAAATTAGCTCCTTTTATATCAGCAAACTTACTTATATACTCTACATTCATTGTTTCCATTAAAGCATTTTCTATTTTTTCTATATTTACGCCTTTTACTTTTTTGGCTAAATAATATAAATAATAAGGATTTTTTGTTTCTATTATTACATCTTCAAATTTTTCAAGAGTAATTCCTTTTATATTTTCAGCAAAAAGCATTATAAAATAAATATTTTTTGTTTTTATTATTGCATCTTCTAATCTTTTTATGTTTGCACCCTTTACATCTCGCGTAAAATAATATATGTATTCAGCTGCTTCTTCAATATTATCTTCAGATAATATAATATCTTCAAATTTTTTTATATTGGCACCTTTTATATCTCGTGCAAATCTATATGCATATTCAGAATTAACTAAATCAATTACAGATTGTTCTAATTTTTCTATATTGATATTGGAAATCTCAATAGCAAATCTTGTTATTAATTTTATATTTTTGGTTGCTATTATCATATCTTCTAAATTACTCAATCCAATGTAACTAATAAGTTTATCATTTATGTATTCAAACATTTTATCTTGATGATTGCTATTTAGAATTTTCTTTATCTCTTCTACTTCCATTTCAAGTTTAATTAACTCTTGATTTACTTCCCATTCTTTTAATTTTTCTTCTAATTCTTTTTCTGTTAACATAATTATCTCCTTTTAGTCATCTATTCTATCACATATTATAATTGTATTCAAGCATTATATTTTAATATATATATTTATCTTATCAATAGATTTTTTGATAGATTCTATCATTTTTTTATTTACATAATTAGTTTCTATGTAAAAAATCACGAAATCATTATTTGATTTGTTTTTACATATAAATGATATTATATATTTTTTTCCTACATATATTTTAATTTTATTTGCTGTTCTATAATAATTTTTTCCTATTTTTTTAATCATATATTTTATACTCATCTAATCACCTATATAAAATATATAGATTAATTAATAAAAATCCTTTAAAACACAAAAAAATTACTCTTAAAAGAGTAATTTTTAATTAATTATTTAATAACTTCTGAAACGTTACCAGCACCAACTGTTCTACCACCTTCACGGATTGAGAATTTAGTTCCGTTTTCAATAGCGATAGGAGCAATTAATTCAACAGTCATTTCAACGTTATCTCCAGGCATAACCATTTCAGTTCCTTCTGGTAATTCAATAACACCAGTTACGTCTGTAGTTCTGAAATAGAATTGAGGACGATAGTTGCTGAAGAATGGAGTATGACGTCCACCTTCTTCTTTGCTAAGTACATAAACTTGAGCTTTGAATTTAGTATGAGGTGTAACACTACCTGGTTTAGCAAGTACTTGACCTCTTTCAACGTCTTCACGGTTAACACCACGTAATAATACACCAGCGTTATCCCCTGCTTCTGCATAATCTAATTGTTTACGGAACATTTCAATTCCTGTAACAACTGATTTTCTAGTTGGTTTAATACCAACGATTTCAACTTCGTCATTTAATTTCAATTGTCCACGTTCAACACGTCCTGTAACAACAGTACCACGACCAGTGATTGTGAAAACGTCTTCAATTGGCATTAAGAATGGTTTATCAGTATCACGAGCTGGAGTTTCGATCCATGTATCAACAGCATCCATTAATTCAAGAACCTTAGCTTCATAAGCTGGATCTCCTTCAAGAGCTTTAAGAGCTGAACCACGGATAATTGGAGTATCGTCTCCTTCAAATCCATATTCGTTTAAGATTTCACGAATTTCCATTTCAACTAAGTCTAATAATTCTTCATCATCAACCATATCACATTTGTTCATGAATACAACCATACGAGGTACTCCAACTTGACGTGCAAGTAAGATGTGTTCACGAGTTTGTGCCATAACACCATCAGTTGCAGCAATAACTAAGATTGCTCCATCCATTTGAGCTGCACCTGTAATCATGTTTTTTACATAGTCAGCATGTCCTGGACAGTCAACGTGTGCGTAGTGTCTTTTATCAGTTTGATATTCAACGTGAGAAGTGTTGATAGTGATTCCACGTTCTCTTTCTTCTGGTGCTTTATCGATATTAGCATAATCAACAAAGTCAGCATATCCTTTTTTAGATAGAACATTAGTAATAGCAGCTGTTAAAGTTGTTTTACCATGGTCTACGTGTCCAATTGTACCAATGTTAACATGTGGTTTTGAACGATCAAATTTTTGTTTTGCCATTTTAAATTTCCTCCTTATAATTATTACATAATCTATTTTATATTACTTATCTAAAAATATCAAGTTATTTTTAAATAAAAATATGTTTTTATTTAGGAATCAGAAGAAAAGTTTAAAAACTAATCTTCTAAAACTAAATTAATTACCACCATTTTTTTTGATGATTTCTTCTGCTATATTTCTTGGTACTTCTTCATAGTGATCAAATACCATAGTATAGTTACCACGACCTTGTGTATTAGAACGTAAGCTAGTTACATATCCAAACATTTCTGATAATGGTACCATTGCATCTATAGCAAGAGCATTTCCTCTTGATTCTTGACCTAGAGGACGTCCACGACGAGATGTAATATCTCCCATAACATTTCCTAGATATTCATCAGGTACTACTACTTGAACTTTCATAATAGGTTCTAGTAAGATTGGTTTACATTTGTTTTTAGCTTCTTTTAAAGCCATTGAAGCTGCTATTTTATAAGCCATTTCAGATGAGTCAACATCGTGGTAAGAACCATCAAATAATGTTGCTTTAACATCTACCATTGGGAATCCTGCAAGAATTCCAGCTTTCATAGCTTCTTGAAGTCCTTTATCAGTAACTGGGATATATTCACGAGGAACAACACCACCAACAACTGCATCAACAAATTCATAACCTTTATCTGGGTTTGGTTCAAATTTGATCCATACGTGTCCATATTGTCCACGTCCACCTGATTGTTTAATATATTTACCTTCACATTCAGCTGTTTGAGTTAAAGTTTCACGATAAGAAACTTGTGGTTGACCAATATTAGCTTCTACACCAAATTCTCTTTTCATACGGTCTACAATTATATCTAAGTGAAGTTCACCCATACCTGCAATAATTGTTTGACCTGTTTCATGGTTTGTTGTAGCTCTAAAAGTTGGATCTTCTTCAGCTAATTTTTGTAAAGCTATACCCATTTTATCTTGATCCGCTTTTGACTTTGGTTCTACAGTTAATTCAATAACTGGTTCTGGAAATTCCATAGATTCCAAAATACAAGGATTTTTTTCATCGCATAAAGTATCTCCAGTAGTTGTATTTTTAAATCCTACTGCTGCTGCTATATCTCCAGCATATACATCTGAAATTTCAGTACGATTGTTAGCATGCATAAGCAAAATACGTCCTAATCTTTCTTTTGTATTTTTAGTAGCATTTAATACATAAGAACCACCAGAAATATGTCCTGAATAAACACGGAAGAATGTTAATTTACCAACGAATGGATCTGTCATTACCTTGAATGCAAGAGCACTAAAAGGTTGTGAATCAGAAGGATGTCTTTCAATTGGTTCACCATTCATATCTACACCTTTGATTGATTCTATATCAGAAGGTGCTGGTAAGTAATCAACTACTGCGTCTAGCAATAATTTAATACCTGTATTCCCCAATGCAGTTCCACATAATACTGGGAAGAATTCTACATTAAGTGTTCCTCTACGAATTGCTTTTTTTAGCATATCAACAGGAATTTCTTCGCCTTCAAGATATTTATTCATTAATTCGTCATCGAATTCAGCAACTGCTTCTATTAATTCGTTACGTTTTTCTAGCGCAATTTCTTTATAATCCTCTGGGATTTCTATTTCTATAGCGTTTTCTTCTGGTTTTCTATCATATTCATAAGCTTTCATATTAACCAAGTCAATGATAGTTTTGAATTCGCTTTCTGCACCAATAGGCCATTCAATAGGGGCAAAATTAACACCTAAACGTTCTTTAATTGATTTTAAACAACGTTCAAATTCAGCTCCCATCTTATCCATTTTGTTACAGAAAATCATACGTGGTACTTTGAATTCATCTGCCTGACGCCATACAGTTTCAGTTTGTGGTTCAACACCAGCTTGTGTATCAAGTAGAGCAACTGCACCATCTAGTACACGAAGTGATCTTGAAACTTCAACAGTAAAGTCTACGTGTCCTGGAGTATCTATTATGTTTAATCTATGACCTTTCCAGAAAGCTGTTGTAGCTGCAGAAGTAATAGTAATTCCACGTTCTTGTTCTTGTTCCATCCAGTCCATTTGTGAAGCACCATCATGAGTTTCACCTATTTTATGGATTTTATGTGTATGGAATAATATACGTTCTGTACAAGTAGTTTTACCTGCATCAATATGTGCCATTATTCCAAAGTTACGTGTGTTTTCTAAGCTATATTCACGAGCCATATATAAATTCCTTTCCTAATATTACCAACGATAATGAGCAAATGCTTTATTAGCTTCTGCCATACGATGTGTATCTTCACGTTTTTTAACTGCTGCACCTGTTCCATTTGATGCATCGATAAGTTCGTTTGCTAAGTTTTCAGCCATTGAATGACCTCCTCTTAAACGAGCATATTGTATAATCCAACGAAGCCCTAAAGCTTGACTTCTGTCTGCACGTACTTCAATTGGAACTTGGTAGTTAGCACCACCTACACGACGTGATTTAACTTCTAGTGCTGGTTTAACATTTTCCATAGCTTGTTCGAAAACTTCCATTGGATCTTTACCAGTTTTTTCTTTGATTATATCAAATGCGTCATATAAAATTGTTTGTGCTTTTCCTTTTTTACCATCAATCATCATATTGTTGATTAATTTAGTAACTAATTTTGAATTATAAATTGGATCTGCTAAAACATCTCTTTTAACTGCACGTCTTTTACGCATAATTTACCTCCTCTCATTTTTAATTTGTATTTAATTATTTTTGTTTTGGTTTTTTAGTACCATATTTAGAACGACCTTGACGACGTTTTTCAATACCTGCTGTATCTAATGTTCCACGAATTATATGATAACGAACACCAATTAAGTCTTTAACACGTCCTCCACGTATCATTACTACACTGTGTTCTTGTAAATTGTGTCCTTCTCCTGGAATATAAGCTGTAACTTCCATTCCGTTTGATAATCTAACACGAGCATATTTACGAAGAGCTGAGTTTGGTTTCTTTGGAGCCATTGTTCCTACACGAGTACAAACACCACGTTTTTGTGGAGAATTTAAATTAGTTCTCTTTTTTTCTTTGCTGTTGTATCCTATTCCTAATACTGGTGATTTACTTTTTCTAACTTTATCAGTTCTGTTTTTTCTTACTAATTGATTAATAGTTGGCATATTTTCACCTACCTTTCTTTACACATATCCAGGTGTATCATTTTCATGTTTAATTAAAGATTTACTTGCGTAAACCTGAAATTAAATACATAAGTAATATACCATTTTAGTATATGTTTGTCAATGTGTTTTTTAACTATTTTTTTATATATTTTAAAATAAGTTTAATTCTTCTATATTTTCTTTAAATTTATATAGTTTAGCTGGTCTTCCGTTTGTAAGCTCATCTATTTCTCCTGTTTCTTCTATTATATTTAGTTTAACTATTTTTTTTCTAAAATTTCTTCTATCAAATTTTTCATTTAATAATTGTTCATATATATCTTGTAATTCAGAAATTCTAAATGTTTTAGGAAAAATTTGTTTTATTAATGTTGATTTTATCAATATATCTTTAAGTTGTTTTTGTACTTCTTTTATTATCTTTGAATAATCAAATTCTATTTTAGGAAGATCATCTATTGGAAACCATGAATATAATATATTTTTATCAACAGACTTTTTAAATTCATCTATATTTATTATTCCTATATAAGAAAGTGATATTGAATTATTATTAGTAGATGTTTTTATATTACTAGAAAAATAAGATTGTTTGAAATATATACCATCAAGTTTTAAATCAAAATATATTATATTTTCTATTTTTTTTGAAACATCTTCCATTATTTTTAAAGTTTCACTTGGCAAAACCAAATGGTTTTTGTATGGTTCATCTTTTTTCTTTAACAACAAGATTTTAATTTTGTCGTTTTCTATTGTAAATAAATTTAAGTTTACTTCTACATAATTATTATTGGTTTTATCATTTCTTTTTTCATTGTTTTTACCATTAATTTCATTTATAAGTTCATCAAATTCATCTGGAATTTTCAAACCATCTTCTGTTGACTTTCTATACTCTTCAAACATACTACCACCTTATTGTATTTTTTACACATTCATTTTATTATAAAAAGTATTTGTTGTCAATAAAAGCACTTGTTTGTTAAGTGCTTAGTTTTATTTTGTTAATGTTTTTGTTTTTTGTTTTTTATTGTTAGATAATATATGTTTTTTTCTATTAATTAATAATAGTGCTCTAATCAAGGATATTGTATTGCTTGATACAACATGATAATCATCATCCTTTAACACAAAGTTTGGATAATAAGCATCATATATTTCTTTTTTTCTTATTGAAGGTAAAGCAGCTATCGCCTGTTTTATTTCTCCTTCTTTGTAACCATCAAAATAATCTAAAAAATACCATTTCATATATATTTCCCCCTGTTTTTTTTAAATTGCAACTATAATAGCATATTTTTTTTAAGAAATCAAATTGATAACTAAAAAAAAGCAAACTTTTAAAGTTTGCTATTCATTATTTTTTTATTTTTAGACGTTTTATTTTATGATTTAATACATCCATCATTCCTTGATTAATTTCTTCTTTTGATAATACTTCGCTTTCATCTAGT
>OGLP01000220.1_pt1 | contig 24059 bp, 9 predicted proteins | sample 1572841 | NCBI WGS metagenome assembly OGLP01 (sample SAMEA2581929, study PRJEB24529) | metagenome | biome: Human gut stool | place: China | collected 2011
GTATCCTACAAAGGAGATGACCAGTGTTCCATCTTCCGGCGCATCAAAACTGAATTTTCCGTCCATATCGGTAATGGCGCCTATGGTTGTTCCCTTTATAGATACATTTGCACCGATAACCGGACCGAAATTGTCATTTACCACACCTGAGATTCTTTTGTTCTGTAAGATGCTTTCAACGGATTCCGTTTCTTTCATTAAAACAGGCTCATTTGCCGTTGCATAACTGTGGAAGCAGCAAGCACCGGTCAATAACGAAAGCATTAGCATTCGTTTCATGTGCGTTTTTTTGTTCTTCATAATACTTTGGATTAATTAATAAATTACTTTTATTATATTATACAATAAGTATACTATTTTGTCTTACCGATATTGCCGGTAGCTTGCGCAGGTCTGTCTTTCATCTCCTGCACTTCCCACTTACCGTTAAAGCCGTCATATAGGATAGAGGAATTTTTGTCCTTACTTTCGTACACTTGGCCGTTTATGACCGGTTTTTCTTTTCCGTAGCTGAATGTTGTCTGCGTTTTACTGTTCCGGATGTATAGGCTTGCCGGGCGCTTGGTGTTCAGTTCCGCTTCAATCTTCCAGTCTCCGCATTGAAAACTGTTGCTGTCGGCATGCTTGATGTCTACGATCCGGTTCCCGTCCGCTTCCACTTGGATGATGGTGAGGATGCGGTTGGTCTTGCTGGGTGCATAGCTGGCTGTCAGCGACCAAGGGGCGGTAAAATCTTCACCGCGCACGCCTGCCTTCGTATTCGGTTCGGCGGCAAACTTGTCTGTTTGGCTGATGGTGCACTTCTGCTCACTGAACAGGCGGGCAACAGAGGTGTATCTGCTCTTTTTGTTGCGGGTTGTCAGTGTGGATGTCGCTTCGTCTATCTGGAATTTCACTGGGCTGTGCAGCAGCCAGTCCCAGCGGACAGCCTTGCCGGCTTCCAGCTCATCGTAGATCACTACGACATTGGGATGCAGCAGGAATATGTGACGGCGGTATTTCTTTAGCGGAGTCTCTCCAAAACCGTTTTCACGCGACTGTTCGAGGTTGTGGCTGGCGAAGTTCTTCTGCCACATGGGGTATTCGCTGATGCCGCAATAGGCATTGGACGCGTCACCCAGAGCGTAGGAAATGTGCTCACCGTTGAACATACGGACGATGTCTCCGTAGGCGCGTGTGGTGAACGGCTGACCGATGCCGTCTACCAGCAAGGTGTTGTGGGCGCGTGTATTGCGGTAGGACAACAGATTGTGCGGATCGGAAAAGTTCATATAATGACCTACTGCATGATAGATGGCTTTGCCGCCGTAGTGCAGGTTGAAGGCGTTTTGATTGGAATGTGTGTGGCTGCCGGAACCGAACGCGCCGGAACGGAAGCTGAGGCTGATATTATGCTTATAGTTTTTCAGGTCGTTGTTGGCTATCATTTCGCCGGTGTCTTTGAACCATACGGCTTTGGGGGCATCCGATGGTAACTCGGCTTTCGGGGGGCGTTGCTTGCCGCATGCCATGCGGTAGAGGCGTGTTTCGGATTCCGTCTTATAACGGTTGTTGATGGACGAATACCATGCGGCATAAGGGTCTCCGGTGGTACGTGCCATGAAGTCGGCAAAGGCGCTTCGGATACGCAGGGGCTTGCCGTTGTTCTTCTCATGTCCGTCACCGAAACCAGCGCTCAATGACCGGGGTTGCCAGCTATACAATAGGGCAAGACCGGCGTTCTTATACCAGGGGTGTTGCATGAAGTCCGTTTTTGTCAGGTAGCTGAATAAAGAGGGAACATAAGCCAGAGTGACGGCATTGGCGCTGAAATAGCTTGTTCCGTTGTGCCATGAGCCGTCGCGGTTGAAACCGGATGCCGGAGCACGCGCTGTCCATAGCTCGTAGCTATATTCCAGATATTCTTTGGCAAGCGGGTATTTGTCGTACATCACCAGTGCCGCTTGCATGAAGTGACGGAAAGCGAATTGCCAGAAATGATTGTCGAAGATATGGGTTTCTTTTTTCTCTATCATGTGTTTTTTATAATAGAGTGACAATACGTCCATAATGATGCCTTCCATTTGCTTGCGCTCTTGCGGAGTGAAGCGGTCGTAACAATTTTCGTAGGTGCACGCCAGAGTGTAAATCAGTTCTCCGGCATTGAAGTCATTGTTGATGACTTTCTTGTCGGGTTCCACTGCCAGCAGGCAACGTACATTCTGCACCATCTTATCGGCGTACACGTCCAGTTGCAGCATTTGGTAAGCGGTATTCAGGTTGTCACATTCGGCAGCCATGCGGGTGATCTGCCTGTATGGCTTGGTGTCGTTGGTGTAATTGGAGCCGAGTGCATTACGCGAATCGTTGATCATATTCTCGAATTCCGGATTGGAGCGCACTTTCTTGCGCGCCTTTTCCAGATTGCCGTTCAGGAAGCAATAGATGCGAGGGTATGCCTGAGGAATGTTGTTCAGGAAAACATTTGCTTCGGGGGTGACGAATTGAGGTATGTCATCGGTTACAGTGAAGCTGTAAGTTTTGCTCCAAGGGAATTCTTTGCCTTCTTTGCTCACCGAACGCACGCGCCAGTACCATGTGCCGCTTTCCAGCACCTTGTGCGGGTTGAACATGCACCAGGGTTTGGGCTGTGACAGGAGGGTACTTGCGTCCGAAAAGTCTTTGCTTCGCGACAGGTTGAATTGCAGGTAGTCCGACTGCTTGGTGCTTGGGGGCACTAACAACGGGGCAGGGTTTATATATAAGGTATGTCCTTGCTGTGGATACGGAGTCTCGCGTACATTCTCGTGTATGCAAATTATGTTTCCGGCCTGTGCGGCAATCAGTGTCAGGCAGAATGTCAAGAGAATAAAAAGCTGTTTTTTCATGTTATATTGTTCTTGAAATAATTCTAAGTCAACGATAGCAAAGGTATGGGGTTGGCATGAAAACAGCTTGCAGTAATGTCAAATGAATTATTATCAGGATGTAAAGTACTTACACTCCTGTATAAAGTACTTTCAAATTTGTGTAATTCATAAAAAGGTGAGACAAATGGCAATTCAGTCTCACCTTTTTGTGAATTAGTATTTTAATAACTTTCGAATGACTATTTTCCGTACTCTGACGGCAGGCAACCGAAGTATTTTTTAAAGCTGGTGGCGAAGTAGGATGGGGTGTTGAAACCCACCATTCCACTGATTTCCGAAACTGTGTATTTCCCTTCTTTCAGCAGCTTGCATGCCTGGTTGAAACGCATCTTGCGAATGAAGTCATTGGCAGATTCTCCCGTCAGTGCTTTCATCTTGATGTGCAGGTTAGAACGGCTCATGCACATTTCGCGGGCGAATATCTCGGTGGAAAACTCTACATTGTCCATGTGCTTCTCCACAATGGCTATTGCTTTCTTCAGCAGCTCTTCGTCCAACGGATTAAGCGCTACTTTTTCGGGCTCTACTTTCAAGGAATTGGAATAGTGTTCGATAGCCCGGTAGCGGGTGCGGAACAGGTTCTTGATCTTGGTAGCGATCATTATCATTGAGAAAGGTTTGGGAATATAGTCGTCCGCACCGACTTGCAGTCCTTCCAATTGTTCTTTCAGGTCCGTCTTGGCGGACAATATGATGACAGGTATATGGCAGGTGCGCAGATTCTGTTTTATCTGTTTGCATAGCTGCAGGCCGTCCATAACGGGCATCATGACATCCGTCAGTATGAGGCTCACCTCTTGCTCTTTCACAATGGACAACGCTTCCTCGCCGTTTTCTGCTTTCAGTATATGGTAGGTTTTGCCCAACTCCTCACAGAGGTATTGGCGGATGTCTGTGTTGTCTTCCACAATCAGGATGCTTTCTTTGTTTTGTCTGTCTTTAGCTGCCGTCTCTTCCGGGGATGTCTCGTCTTCCGGACTTTCTTTGTCTTCCGTATCGATGACATACATGTCCCGGTTGTTGGTGGTGTAGACTCTCTGTTCCTCGATGGATTCGGACTCAACCAGTTTCTCTTCCGGAAGGTATGCAGACTCCTCGGTGGGCAGATAGATGGAGAAAGTGCTTCCGACGCCTTCTTCGCTCTCCAGTTCGATACGCCCATGATGCAGCTCCACGAGGCGTTGCACCAGTGATAGCCCGATGCCGCTGCCCAAGTGCTCGTTGTCTGCCTGATAGAAGCGTTCGAAGATTTTGCCCTGTTTGTCAATGGGGATGCCGCTTCCTGTATCTTTTACCTGAAGGAGTAACTCGTGATTCTCTTCCTTCAAGGTCACTGTGATGCTCTTGCCTTCACCTGTGTATTTGAAGGCATTGGAAAGCAGATTGTTTACAATCAGCTCCATATAATCCGGATCACAGAATATCTCACGTCCTTCTGCATTGGAACTGAGGTTATAGGCTATCCGTTTGCGTTGGGCCAGACGTTCATAGAACAGGAAATTCTTTTCGACCACATTGTGTATCAGATTGAGCCTTACTTTCAAATTGAACACACCTAATTCGGCACGCCGGTAGTCCATTAGTTGGTTCACCAGATGCAATAGTCGGTTGGTATTCTTCTGTACATGTTCCAGTTGCCTGTGCAGCCACCGGTCGCTTACTTTGTCCAGCATTTCCTGTACCGGGGCGAGAATCAGGGTGAGCGGGGTGCGTAATTCATGGGAGATGTTGATAAAGAAACGCAGTTTCATTTCGCTCACTTCTTTCTGTCGCTCTTTGTCCACGCGTTCCATTTGCAGTTTCGCTTCCATGCTTTTGCGCAACCAGAAATAACGGAATATAAAAATGGTGATGGAGACAAAAGCGATGACGAACAGCAGGATAGCCCACCACGTTTTGTACCAGACAGGAAGCACCACGATTTCCAGTTCTGTGGGCGTTTCATTCCATTTCCCGTCGCTGTTGGCGGCTTTTACAAGGAAATGATAGGTGCCCGCCGGCAGGTTGGAGTAGGACACTGTGCGCAGGCTGTTGGAGTAGTACCATTCTTTGTCGAAGCCTTGCAACATATAGGCGAATGTGTTGTGATTGCCTGATATGTAGTTGGATACGACGAAATCCAGTGAAAACATGGACTGTTTGCTCGACAGTGTGATGCTTTTTGTCCCGCTGATATCTGTCTTCAATATGCCGGTGTCGTCATTGGGAAAGACCCTTCGGTTGAACAGGTGCAGTTGGGTGATAACAACCAGTGGAGTGTATGGATTGTCCACTATCTGTTCCGGATGGAACAGAGTGATGCCGTTGATGCCGCCGAAATACATTTGTCCGTCTGCTGTCCGGCAATGGGCGTTGTTGGTGAACTGGTTGCTTTGAAGCCCGTCGCTGTCTGCATAATTGCGGAATTTTTCCGTATTCGGTTGGAAACAACTCAGCCCTTGATTGGTGCTTAACCATAAATTGCCGGATGAGTCTTCCAGAATTCCATGTACGACATTATTAGGCAATCCATGTGCTGTGGTATATTGTCTGGTTTCTTTTTTACTTTCGTCAAAGCGGTAGATTCCGTTTCGTGTTCCAATCCAGAAGATCCCGTTACGAGCTTCATGTATACAGTTTATGGACTTATAGTTAAGAGGTGAGCTTTCCGGTATTATCATCGTGTTTAGCAAACCGTTGTCTTTTTCCGTATATACCGACAGTCCTTTTTCTCCGCCAATCCAAAGGCGTCTTTTGCTGTCTCGAAGAAAATAAGTGAACTGATCCTCTGCCAATGGCTGTCCGTCTATTTGTGAGTTTATGGATTGGAATGTTTTGTTCCGGGGATTAAAACGGACAAGCATGGACATGCCGGTCATCCATAACTCTCCGTTTGCGGCAGGTTCTATGTCATATATGTTTTTTACTTCTTCATTATGGAATATTTCTATTTGTCCGGATTTACGGTGCAGAATACCGAGTCCGCCCGTATGTGTGCCTATATAGACCAAATCATTGGCTTCATCTATATATATGTCTTTTATGTCATTTGACATGAGGCCTTCTTCTCTCATGTAATGCGTAAATTGCTGTGTATGGGGGTTGTAATGATTCAAACCGCCGTTATTTGTTCCTATCCAGATTCCTTTTTGAGCATCTTCTTTGATACATCCTATTGTATTGCAGTTCAACGAGTTCTTCTTTGCTGTAAATTGTATGTTATGGAAACGGTTTTTAAGTGGATGATAATAATTCAGCCCTCCATAATAGGTTCCTAACCACATGCCGCCATGGGCATCCATGAAAATGTCGCGAATGGATGTTTGCGATAAACTTCCGCTGATTTCTATGTTGCTGGTATGGTTATTAAATGAATCATGCTTTTCATCATATATACTTAGTGAATTGAGGGTACCTATCCATAACCTGTTTTGCGGATCAAGTGTGAGTGAGCGTATATAATTGGAACTTATGCTGTTTGGGTTCTTCGGATTATTGACATAATTGGTGATTTCCTGAGTCTGTAAATTAACTTTGTATAATCCATGTCCCTCTGTCCCTATCCATAGAAGAATAGGCGATTGCTGTAAAATGGAGAGAATTTGTTTGCCTTTTAGTTTATCGGGCATGATGCTTTTTAAAGTCTTGTCGGAGATAGAGTAGGAAAACACGCCTTTATAGCTCCCGATATAAATATGATTGTCCTGCTTTGCAATAGCAGTCGGCAGGATATTCAGTAGTGAAGGGTGCAGAGGATTGTCTGAAAAACAGTGTGTTTCAGTATCGAATGTCAGCAGGTTTTCATTTTGGTTTGTGTAGAGAAGCAACTGCTTTTCATTTATTTCGATGATGCCGTTGATGGCGAGCGTCTTTTTATTTTTGGAATATCTGAAATTCTGAAATCTGTCTTGTTCGGTATCGTAAAGCGATAATCCTTCCTCTGTGCCGGCCCATATTCTTCCTTGGGTGTCTGTAATGCATGCTCTGACGATCACGCTGCCGATGCTATGCGGGTCCGACTCATTATGCCGGTAGATAGTAAAATCGTAACCGTCATATTTGTTCAGTCCGTCATAAGTGGCAAACCACATATTGCCTTGTTTGTCTTGGGTAATATCGAATACTGTGTTTTGCGACAGCCCCTCGTTGACTCCGATATGAATAAAGTTAATTGACTCTATGGCCCGCACACGAAGCGGGTATATAAATATCCAAAGTAAAATGGATAAGAAGACAGATTTTGTCATGGTTTGTTGATTTATATCATTAATCATCCATTGGCCCTCATTTGTTCTTGATATATTCCGAGGGTAAACAACCGAAATACTTCTTGAAACTGGTGGCAAAGTAAGACGGGGTACTGAATCCTACCATTACACTGATTTCCGCTACTGTGTATCTTCCCTCTTTCAAAAGTTTGCATGCTCTGTTAAAACGTATCTTGCGGATGAAGTCATTGGTTGACTCACCTGTCAGAGCTTTCATTTTCAGGTGCAGGCTGGAACGGCTCATACACATTTCACGTGCAAACTCCTCGGTAGAGAACTCCACATCGTCAAGGTGCTGTTCCATAATTTCCATAGCCTTTTTCAACACTTCTTCATCCAGAGGACTGAGGGTCAGTTTCTCCGGTTCTATCTCCAGCGAATTTGAATAGTATTGGATAGCTCGATAGCGTGTGCGGAACAGGTTTCTTATTTTCGTTGTCACCAGTGTCAGGGAGAAAGGTTTGGGAATATAATCGTCCGCACCCATATGCAACCCTTCTAATTGTTCTTCTAAATCGGCTTTGGCCGATAAGATTATGACTGGAATATGACAAGTGTTTAGGTTCTGTTTGATTTGCTTGCATAGCTGCAGGCCGTCCATTACGGGCATCATGACATCCGTCAATATAAGATTTATTTCCTGCTCTTTCATTATTTCCAATGCGTCTTTGCCATTTTTCGCTTCCAGAACATTGTACAATTTGCCCAGTTCTTCACAGAGGTACTGGCGGATGTCCGAATTGTCTTCTACAATCAGGATGCTTTCTTTCTGCCGAGGTTTTGTTGGTTTTTCCGGTTCTTCTTCCGGTTCTTCTTCCGTTTCTTCTTCGGAGGCTTCTTCGGCGTCTGCAACATACATTTCCTGTGGATTGACAGAGTAGCTTTGTTCTATTTCTGCTATGGTGCTTTCCTGCTGAAATTCTTCCGGACGATAAAACTTCTTGTCAATAGGCAGGAAAATGGAAAAGGTGCTTCCAACGCCTTCTGCACTGTCCAGTTCGATATGTCCATGATGAAGTTCCACCAGGCGTTGCACTAACGAAAGTCCGATACCGCTGCCGGTATGACTGCTTTTGACTTGATAGAACCGTTCGAATATCTTTTTCTGTTCTTCCAAGGGTATTCCGTTGCCGGTATCTTTGACTTGTAAAAGAAGGTTGTTTCCGGTATCTTTCAATGATACAGTGATACTCTGCCCTTCTTCTGTGTGCTTAAAAGCATTGGATAACAAATTATTCACAATCAGCTCCAGATAATTGGGATCACAGAGTATTTCTTTATCTTCCACTTCCGAGCAGAAGTCATATTGTATTCCCTTTCGTTGTGCCAACGCTTCATAGAACCGAAAGTTCTTTTCAATAATCCGGTGTACTTGGGACGGTTTTACTTTCAGACCGAAGACTCCCAGTTCGGCTTTCCTGTAATCCAACAGTTGATTAACTAGATGCAACAACCGGGTAGCATTTTGTTTCATCAGTTCCAGTTGCTTGTGTTGCCACCGGTCATTCACTTTGTTGAGCATTTCATGGAGCGGAGCCAGTATCAAGGTGAGTGGGGTGCGCAGTTCGTGGGAGATGTTGATGAAGAAACGTAGCTTCATTTCGTTTACTTCTTTTTGTCGTTCCTTGTCTATCTGTGCCATTTGTATCTCAGCTTTCATGCTTTTCCGAATCCAAAAATAGCGGAAGACGAAAACTGTGGCGGCTATGAAAGCTGCTGCAAACAAGAGGGATGCCCACCAGGTTTTGTACCAGGCAGGCAGAATGATAATCTCCAGCTCGGTGGGTGTTTCATTCCATTTGCCGTCATTGTTGGCTGCTTTTACGAGAAAACGGTAAGTGCCTTGCGGCAGGTTTGAATACGAGACCACGCGTTGCGAGTTTGTATAATACCATTCCTTGTCGTATCCGTCAAGTTTGTAGGCAAAGGTATTATGAGTGCCTGAGGCGTAATTGGATACCACAAACTCCAACGAGAACATGGATTGTTGGGCGGTGAATGTAATGCTACGTGTTTCATTGATGTTTCTCTCCAGTATTCCTGTTTCATCATCCGGAAAAACGATCTTGTTGAAAAGCCGTAACTGAGTGATGACAACCGGTGGTATATATGGATTATCTACCACTTCTTCCGGGCGGAATGTCGTAATGCCGTTAATTCCGCCGAAATACATTTGTCCGTCAGCGGTTCGTTGGCAGGCAGCCGTAAACTGATTGCTTTGTAGCCCGTCATTGTTAGTGAAGTTACGGAACTTTCCGGTAGAGGGGTGCAGACAACTGATACCTTTGTCGGTACTAATCCAAAGTTTTCCATAAGAATCCTCCAATATCCCATGTACTACATTATTGGGCAGTCCATGCGCTGTTGTGTATAGAGTGACTTCCTGGCTTTTTTCATTCAGGCGGCAGATGCCGCTTCGAGTACCTATCCAGAATGTTCCATCGTGTGCTTCATACAGACAATTGATGAATTTACGGCTGATGGAGTCTAATGCAGGTATCGGGTAGTTGTGTAATTTTCCGTTTTGCTCGGTATAGGCAAACAGTCCTTTTTCGCTGATGAGCCATAAGCGATGTTTGCTGTCGCGAAAAAAGTTCGAAACGCGTTCCCGGAGAAACGGCCGCCCGTCTGATTGGGTGGTTATGCTGGAAAAAGATAACTGCGAGGGGTTGAACCTGAGAATGGAACTCATGCCGCTCATCCAGAAATCTCCTGTTTCTGTCGGCTCGATGGCATAGATATTTTTTTCCCTGCTGTTTCGGTTGTAGGTCTCTATCTGTCCTGACCGGCGATGAAGAATGCTGAGACCTCCGGTATGTGTACCGATGTAAACCTGTTTGTTCGCTTCATCTATGTAGATGGCTTTCACATCATTCGATCCAAGCCCTTCCTTTTGGGTGTAGTGGGTGAATTTCCCGGTTTGGGGGTTATAGTAATTTACTCCGCCTCCATCAGTTCCTATCCAAAGGCCTTTCTGTGCATCTTCCCGGATGCAATTGATGATGTTGCTGTTCAGCGAATTGGGTTTGGCGGTGAATTGCAGATTCCGGAAGCGGTTTTTCAGCGGATGATAATAATTGATTCCTCCGAAATAAGTGCCCAGCCACATTCCACCCTGTGTGTCCATGAAGATGTTACGTACGGACATTTGCGAAAGACTTCCGTTTTCCAGCGGGTCGCTGGTGTAAATGTTGAAGTTGTCTTCTTGCTCGTTGTAAATATTCAGGGAGTTGATGGTGCCTATCCACAGCCGGTGCTGGGAGTCGAGTGCAAGTGAACGTACATAATCGGAGCTGATGCAATTAGCCGTTTTGGACGTATGACTGTAATTTTTGATTGTCCCTGTTTGCGGATCGTATAGAAAAAGTCCGCCTCCTTCGGTGCCTATCCAAATCCGGGTGGGTGATTGCTGCAGAATGGCTGTGATATTTTTATCTTTCAGATTGTCACTTAATACGAAGCTGCTCAGTGTGTTTGCTGCGAGGGAATAAGTATAAACTTTGTTGTTGCTGCCGATATAGATGTAATCTCCTTGCCGGGCCACAACCGTAGGCGAAAGGGATTCTAAGGAAGATTCCGGCATTTTACAGGAGAACTGCGAGGTTTCGGTGTTGAACAGTAACAGTTTTTTTTTGTTGGAAAACAGCAGTAATTCGTGATCGTTGAACTCCACGATGCCATTGATGGGTACTTGCTCCCCTCTGTCTTCAGAAGAGAAGTTTTCAAATCGGTCTTTGTCGGCATTGTAGAATGAAAGTCCGCTATCGGTTCCTATCCATATCTTGCCCAGCCTGTCGGCGGTACAGCTGCGGATTATATCGTTGCTAATGCTGTGTGGGTTGTGTTCATCGTGTTGATAAACGGTAAAGTCGTAGCCGTTGTATTTATTCAGCCCGTTATAGGTGGCGAACCACATGTTTCCCTGTTTATCCTGTGTGATGCCGAATATGGTACTTTGCGAAAGCCCTTCATTCAGACCGATGTGGACGAACTTGATCGGTTCTACGTTTTGTGAACGAAGGGGCGCGAACAATATGCAGCACCCGATGAAAAATAATATATATTTTGTCATGTCCGATGAAGAATAAGGTTATTGGGCAAAGATATGGAATTATTTTTCAATATGATAGCTTTGCGGCATATTTGTTCGTGCCCGTTACCTACGGATTTAACGGCTTGAGGCGCGGGTTGAAAGCGGCCGATGGTCTGCCTGTTCCATGACGAGGTATTCTCCATTTATCTTATCATAGAGTATAGACGAACTACGGTCGGCAGGCACATAGGATTGTCCGCCCAGCACAAGGGAGGCGTTGCCATAGTGAAAGGACGACTTCTTCATGCTGTGCGTTACGTTCAGCATGGCAGGTGAAGAAGCATCCAGCCCGGCCTCTATCGTCCAGTAACCGCAGGTCAGGATATTTCCGTTACGTTGTATCTTGACGGGAGTATCGTTGTCGGGTTTTATCTGGATGACGGCAAGTATGCGTGTCTTTGCTTTTCCGTCGATGCAAGCCGTCAGGTGCCACTGGTTGGGATAGGTAGTATCGGATGCTCCGGGAGGCGGTACGGTGAAACGGTCGGTTTGCGACAGGGTTATCTGTTCGTTGCTGAACAGGCTGGTAGTGGCGGTGAAAGCTTTTTCCGTATTGCAAGTGGTTACCGTTTGCCGGTTGCTGTCGATGCTGAACTCGGTGGGGCTGTGTAGCAGCCAGTCCCACCGTACGGCTTCTTTGGCCTCCAGCTCATCGTAAATGACGACGATGTCGGGGTGCAGCATCAGTACGTGGCGGCGGTATAGAGTGAGCGGTGTGGAACCGAACCCGTTCTCTGGGGTTTGTGTGATGCCGGCTGCTTCGAAAGCTTCCATCCACATGGGATCTGTGCTGATGCCGGAGTATGCTTTGGAAGCGTCGCCCAAACAGTAGGAGAGGTTGTCACCTCCCATGGCGCGCATCACGTTGCCATAGCCTTGCATGGAGTAAGGCTGTCCGATGCCGTTGACCAGTATCGTGTTGTGGGCGCGGGTGTGGCGATAAGACATCAGGTTGTGGGCATCGGAGAAGCTGGTGTAGTAGCCACTGCTGCGATATATGTTTGCGCCGCGGTAGAGCAGGTTGAACGCATTTTGGTTGGAGACCGTATGGCTTCCCGAACCGAATGTGCTGGAACGGAAGGCCAGCGCCAAGTCGTTCCGGGGATTCGTCAGGTCACTGTGTATCGCTACTTCACCCGCATCTTTGTACCAGATGAGTTTCGGGCAGTCTGCCGGAAGTTCCGTTACATAGGAGAGCGTATTGCTTGCCATACGGTAGAGACGCATGTCGTTGTCGCGGACTAAAGTCTTTGCCGCTTGCCGGGCATACCAGCCTGCATATCCGTCTTCCGTTTCTCGTGCCAGAAAATCGGCGAAAGCCGCATATTGGTAGGTTGACGTGGTATATTTTTCACTATTATCACCGAAACCGATATTCCTGGATTCCGGCGGACAGGTGAAAGTGAGCGCCTGTCCGGCATTTCGATACCAGGGATGCAGCAGGAAGTCTTTGCGTGTGATGTGCGAGAGGAGCATCGGCATATAAAACAGTGTATACACATTGTTGTTAAAATAGCCTGTTCCGTTGGCCCACATTCCGTCCCGGTTGAAGCCGGAAGCCGGTGCGCGGGCTGTCCACAGTTCATAGTAATATTCCATTATGGGCAACACCTCATCTTGCAGGGCTTCGTTATCGTAAAGCAGGAAAGTGGTTTGAAAGAGTACACGCAGGTTTTGTTGCCAGAAATGATTATCGAAGATGCGGTTTTCCTGCGTACCCTGTTGTTGCGGATAATAAAAGCGCAGTACACGCATCAACAAGTTTTCTACACTTTGGCGTTCTTCGCTGCTCAGTCGTTTGTAGAGCAAATCGTAGGGCTTGAGGAAGCAGTAAGCGATGTTGGTGCTTCCGAAGTTGTCGGCAAACAGGACGGCATCGCTCACAGGGGTGTTGAGCAATAGTTGCAGCAGTTCGTGCAGGCGTTTGGCATAGGTCTCCTGCTGTGTCAGATAGTAGGCTTGATAAAGGCTTTGTACGTATCTTTTGATGACATTGATTTGGCTGTATGGGTTGCCGATGGCAGTCAGGTCTGCTTTGAGGGCATCGGCAGCGTTTTGGATCAGTCGCTGGTATTCGGAATGTGAGCTTGCTTCTTGTCGTGCTTCCTGAATTCGGTCGTCCAGAAAGCAGTAGAGGCGAGGGTAAGTGTGGGGTGCATATTGTCGGAATGTTTCGAACGGCGGGGTAACGAAAACGGGAGTCGTTTCTTTTACTTCGAATGGATGGATTTCGCTCCATGCTTCTTCGGCTCCGTCGGCGGAGATGTTGCGAAAACGCCAGTACCATGTGCCGTTTTCCAGCTTTTTATGGGGGTTGAACATACACCACGCTACGGCTTGTGAGGTGACGGTTTCGGGTGTGTCGAAGTTTTTGCTGCGTGAAAGGGAGAATTGCAGCTTGGCGCCGGTCTTCATGGTTTGTGGAACGATGAGGGGCGAGGGGTTCAGATAAAGTTCATTGTCTGCTTTGGGATAAGGTTTCTCTCGTATCTTGTCATGATAGGCATCAAGTGCTTCGGAGTTTTCGGTGTCGGTGGAAGCCGGTTGTTCGGGCATTGCATCGTCATGGCAGGCGCAGAACAACAGTAGGACAGCAAAGAGATAAGGCAATAACCGTAGGCAGGAACTTTGTTTCATAATGGTATATTCTATATAGTTGCTAATGCTTTGAAAATAACAGCTTGCGATTCTTAGGCGTTTTCATGTAAGGAAGCCGTCGTTTTTGTTAGAAGGCTTTTTCTCTTTTTTTAATTTAGGGGAATGTTGATATTTAGCTTTGTCATTCAGAACGAAATGGAAGAATTACTTATTTTTATGAATAGTGAGAGAGGAGATTCTTCGCTACGCTCTGAATGACAAAACTTAATGAAGAAAGGCAAGGATGAAGGGGGCTTGCCTTTCTTGGAATTGATATAAGGCCGTTAATGGGAGTTAGAAAGTCAGGACGGCACGAACTTTATAATTACTGGTTACTTTAACAGATCTTCCGGTACCGTATCGATCAGTTGTTTCTGGATTGTCCAATACAACTCCAAATACATTATACATACTGTTTGTACTGCATAAAGTGCTTGTTAAATATGTGGCCTTGTCAAAGACTGCTCCTCCTGCTGCTGTTAATTTAGCCTCAATCGTTGTTTTTGCAGTGTGTATTCGTAAAGCCTGAGCAATAGAGGGCATATACCAACCTGTATTTGCACCGGTTACTGCGGGGGTATATTCTAAACAGGCTGTGTTGGCAGGGAAGGTTTCCTCGTCAGTAGTAGCTGTTTTTATGGCTTGGGAGTTCTTGTATCCTAACAGTTCACCTTGCTGATTAGCTAAAGTGTTGTTTATAGCAGCCACACCTTCAATTGCTGCTGCTAAATTTGTGTTGTTAGGTTCGGTAGCAAGTTTGCTTGTTCCTCCATACCATTTAGCGGAAATATCGTTCAATGCCACTACCCATCCTCTTACTTTGTCTTGCAGGTTGCTTCCTTCGTAATTTTCTAAAACGTCATCCGCTGCCAAGTCAAAAATAACACCGGCTACGGTCTTTTCATCATTTAGCTCTGTGGACCAAGTGCCGTCAGTGTAGAAGTAATCTCCTACTTTCGGTGCATTTGGATCTTCAGGCTTACCGTCAACGGTTACATCCACAGTAATATCTTGTTCTTTAGAGAGGTTGGCTTCGCCATTAATTTCATTATTCGGTTTAATATTAAATCCTATTTTGATAGTTCTTGTTACAGTTTCGGAAGTTTCGGAGCCCGGTTTGACGAAACTTATTTTGATATCATCATTGAACTTTGCTGTTTCGGGATCTTCAATGAACAAGAATGTTGAGAAATAAACGTTTTCAACTTTGGATACTCCGGTTGCTTTCACGAGCGTCTTGGAACCGGCAGCTTTACCTGTCAACATGTTGAACTCTCCCGGCATATTAAATTCTATATCCATTGCTGTGATTTGGTTTGCCCATTCATCGTTAGCATCAGATTTCAGGTTCAGTTTGGCAAACGGACGTTTCAAAGTAATGCTTGGTGTTTGAGAATCGTCAATGTAGGCTTTAGGAAGTACACCACAGAAGGCATCGGCAGCGGCATTGTTGAACAATTTGGCGTTGTTGGCCGGCGTGTCGGCATCTACCTTTACACTGATACCTTGCAGATTGGTTGTGTTGTAGTACTTATCGGCATATCTTTCACCGGATTTACTTACATTATTATCTACATAATCTGCCCAGAACAAGCAATTGTAATCTACGTCACTGCCTACTGTAAAAGTGAATGATATTTTGGTATCATCTGCACCTACCAGTTTTTCTATACGGGTAAGCTCTGAATTGTTTGCACTGTTCACAACGGAGAGGATACAACGCAGTTGGTTGTCACCAATTACATTGTCTACTCCTACGCTGCGTGTAGCCGGATTCGTAGGAACTTGTGCCATGACGGTTACTTCCTTGGGAGTTCCGTCCTGGGTGGCGATAATTTCTTCTTCACTGCAAGCTGCAAAACAGCTGATAAATGCAGCCATTGTGATGTTTAGTAAACTTCTTTTCATAATCTTAGAAATATTAAAGTGTTATATAATTATTATTGATTCTCATTGATTCTTATTCTACGGTCAGATCCTCATCTATCGTTCCGTCGTAGCCGGGATCTACCCCGATACCTCCGGACGGGTCGGCGGTAAGGAAATTGGAACGCTTCACGATGCGATCGCCTGTCTTGCATTGCAGGGTCAGGTAGGTGCGTGCCAGCAGTGCGTTTTTATCATTACTCAACTCTACGGCAATGGGCACTTCACCATTTTCGGGTACGAAGATGTGGTCGAAAGCAATGCTCATCTCTTGCGTTCCTTCTTGGGGAACGGTAATCGTGCGTTTGTATGTGACGTACTGCAAACCATGTTTGCTGATGCCATCCAACGTGTGGAAGCCTGTGTCGTAGAAACCCAGATAGCGTACGGTCATGGTATATTTGCTGCCCGCTTTCGCACCGTTTGTCATAAACGTCTCTATGTCGTTGGCTATGAGTTCATAACGTGCGGTGGGACGTTTCATTTCGGGATTCAATGCTACTTGGGCATTCCATTGGTTGCGATATTTACTTAAGTTCAGCTCCTGACAACTATAAAGCACATCTTTATACTCCGAGTTTCCAAGATAGGTTTCGGGCGAGATGACAGGGGCGAGCGTAGTGGTGTTGTAGAAAAGATCATCATCACTGTCTTCACTGACGTAGTCTGCCCATATCACCAGTTGATAGTCGCGTGCATGGAGTTTCAGATTGAGTTCCATATCCAGCTTTGCCGCTTCGGTCAGTTCTTTGTAGACAACCTGTCGTTTGGAAAGGATGCGGTTCAGATAAGCGTCCACAATAATGCGGTGGCGGTATCCGGTTTCGGCGTCGGCGCGGGAAGCAACCTCGTCATTGGCCGCCTCGTCTGTTTTCAGTTGCAGAGACAGGTTGATGTTGACGTTTACTGCCGTAGGGTCTATTCCTATTTCTCCGTTTTCGGTCATTTCGGGATGTTCGTAAAGGCTGCAGGCAATCATTGTCAGGGACAACAGCAGGCAACAAATACTTTTGAAAAGCGGTGTGTATGAGTTCTTCTTCATAATCTTGTAGGTATTAGAAACGGTAAACCAAGGATGCGCCTACGCGGGTGATACCCCAATAGTTACGTTTACGGGTATCCAGCTTTGCGCCGTTCTCTATGTTGTAATATGTATTGTATTTCATGTTGGCATATCCCGCACCAAGCGTAAATTCGGCTCCCCAGTGTTCGGAAAAAGGCAACTTATAACCATAACTGATGCCGGCGCCCAACAAAGGATATTGCTCGCTTTGATAACGCGTATCTTCCCATTTCAGGTTGAACCAGGCGGCATGGGCGTGCAGACCGAAGAAGTGTCCTTCGCCTGCAGACTTCAACCACCAGCGCCCTTCGGGTTGGAAAGCGATGGTATGCAGTCCATGCTCGCGCTCGATATCTCCGATGCTCCACATCACAGGGAAGTCAATGGAGATATGTTTGTGTAGTTTTATTTCTACTGCCAGATTTTGTATGCCTACTGCCAGAAAAGGCACGTTAGCCTTCAGGGCGATGTAGGACTTTGTGGGAGTTGCCGTTTTTTTCTCCTTGGGCGCTTTGTTAACCGTTTTATTCTTGGCAGCATTGCTTTTGCCGGTCTGTGCAGGAGCTTTGGCAGGTGTACTCTTTGTTTTCAGTTCGGCTTGCATATCTTCCCAAGATTTATATATCGTTTCTTTTGGGGAAGCGGAAGTCTGCATACGCGGCTTCTTGGGAGTTTGCGCTCCCACCAATAACGATACCATCAGGTAGAGTGTCAGGGTAAAGCCCCGTTGCATGAATCTATTCGATTTCATATGTTTTTCGGTATTATTAGATTTCCAGTTCGGGTAATTTGTCTCTTAAAGTTGTTTCGTAACCGTCTTCGCGTACTACGGTCACGTCACCGTCGTAGGTCACTGCCGCATCGTACTGGGGCCTTGGGAAACGTACATCGAACGAAGGTTTGCCCTCGGAAGATACGTTGGCCTTGATGATCCAGCTTCCCATCTTGATGCTGCCGTCTTTCAGACGTTGCGGTATGGAGAACGGTTTGTCGGGAGTGGTTTTGTTGATATGGGTATGAATAATAGTGACAAAACGATACACTTTGTGCTTGCCTGAAGTGGCAGTGAAATGCCAATGGTTCGGATACTTCTTGAAGTTTCCTTTGTCGTCGGCGCGCAGCCAATTGGTGGCAGGAGTGAAAAATTGGCTGGTGGTGTCTGTCTTCAATTCATCACTGCCCAGTAGGTAGGCGTCGGAAATGCCGTTCTTACTGGTAGCCTGGACGTGCACAAACTCGTTTACCATATTGACATTCATCGGATTGGTGACCGTATGCAGCAGATAGCTCCAAGTGACAGGTTCTTCGGCTTCCAGTTCGTCATAGATGAATGTGAATCCGGTTTTTCCCAGTTCTACGATGTGACGGCGGAAGGTTTTCAGCTTCACGTCGTCCCAACCGGCTTCGGGGCTGAACGATACTTCTTCCTTTTTGGCTCTTGCCAGCCAGCTTTTAGAAATAACCTTTCCGTAGGCATTGGATGCATCACCCAGTACGTAGCCAATCTTTTCGCCTACATAGTAGCGTGGAATCCAGCCGTAACCTTCGGTGCCGATGCGTTGTCCGATACCGTTTACAAGAATGGTGTTATGGGCGCGGGTGGCGCGATGACAATACATGCTGTGGTTGTCGATAAAGCTGATGTGGTGTCCGCTACTGTAAAATAGCGGTTGTCCCGACCAGAAGGTGTTGAACGCATTCTGGTTTGCCAGCGCATGGGAGGTGCTGCCGTAAGGACTGCTACGGAAACTGAACATGGCACTGCGGCCCACACGTTCAAGGTTGGTGGAGAATGAAGCAAGTCCGGTTTCGGGGAATACATATCCAAATGGCAGGTCTTTCAGTCCGGCGCCGGTAGGCAACGGTTTGTTGCATTGCAGGCGGAACCAACCAAGTCCGGCTTCTTTGCCAACATTGTCTTCTTCCAGTATATTGGCACGACCGGCTTGTATAATACGCACATAATCGGCGGCATACGTATTTCCCGTCATGCGTGCCAGTGCATCGGCGTATCCCACCCTGGAACCTCTTGGCCGCGTTACGTTCAGGTGTGCGCTACCGTTTCCGGCGGATTTGGAAAAAGGAGGCTGGTGATAAATGACGTATAAGGCATTACCCTGGTACCAAGGATCGTTGAAGTAGTTGTAGCCGGTGATGCGACTATAAAAATAGGGAACTTCGACCAGGGTACGGACGTTTACGATGAAGTAGGAATCACCGTTGTGCCATCCGCCGTCTTTGTTTAGACCGGGGAAGCGTGCCAGCCAGAGATTGTAGCAATAATCCACCCAAGTGTCGGCTTCGGGCAATTCACCGTAAACGGTAAAGGCAGCCATTGTGAAGATGCGGAAGTTCATTTGCCATACATGGTTGTCGGCAATGAAGTTTTCCAAACGGTTGTTATACATCTTAAACAGGTTGTTTCCGTATTTTTTTATATGCTCCAGAAGCAGTTGGCGAGTGGCGTCATCCAGTAAATCATACAGTGTGTCGTAAATGGTGGAGCAGAGGGACAGCATTGTGGCCTCGTTGAAATTGCCGACTATGTTTTTGTTTCCTCCCCATGTGATGATTTCTTTGACACGCTTCAAGGCTTCGTCGGCGTAGCGACGGTCTTTAGTCAATAGGTAGGCACGTGTCAATACATCGATATTACCTTCTTCCGCATCAATAACACGACGGCTTTCGCGGGTCATCATGGCTTCTCGCTGGGCTGCATTAGTCAGCTTTTCCGCCAATTTGGTATTGATGTCATTCACAGATTTCATAGGTGTGGCAAGTGCTTTGTCTGCGCGAGTGATATAGGTCTTGCGGTCGGCACTTCCTTGGCTGCGTTTGATGAGATTGTCCCAGTCGCTTTTATCCATATAGACGCGCGGATGAACTTTCGGTAGTTTGGTCAGTACCGTTTTCAATGCCGGCGGACAGAACATTGCCGGGTTTTTGTTTACGGTAAATTGTTGGACAGGCGCCCATTTGGTTGCGCCATTTATTATGTAGCCGAATTGCCAATGCCATGTGCCCGGTGCCAAAGCTTGTTCCGGATTGAAAAAAGGCCAGCGGGTTTCGGCTTGCATGGTTCCTTTTTTGAAGGTTGCATCTTGCGACCAGCGTATTTTATAGCGAAGTTTAGTTTTATCTGCTTTTTTCAAGGCGGCCTGGGCGGCAAGTGCCTTTAGCTCGCTGTCTTGCGTCTTGAGGTCGGCAAGGAGCGGCCATTGGAACGATACACTCCGGTCGTTGATGATAGCTTTGTCTTCCGGTATGCCCGTTTCCCTCATCTCATGCATCAGAGTGACGTCGGTCAGCCTGATAGTGGCCGGTGCTTGTGCCTTTACCATTGCTATGGTTAAGGTGAGTGATAGTGCTATTAGTAAGGTCTTTCTCATGATATGTTGTTTTATTGTTTTTCTCTCTTTGCAAAATTATAGTTTTTATGATGACGGGAATTTTCTGTCTGTTTTTCCATTATTCGATATTGGTGATTTTCCTTTCAATTTCGTTTGAGTTTCTTGCAAATTTGTTTAATAACTTTTGTAAAGGTCTATGTCCCATTAATATCCGGGGTTATTCACTCCTTCCAGTTTGCTGTTTATTTGCAATTCATCTTCGGGAATCGGGAAAAGTTCGTGCTTGCCTTTTTTGAAATTCCGATAGGCAGGGTAGGCGATATTGGTGGAAGTGTTGACTGCCGTATTTTCTCCAAACAGAGTTAATGCTTCTTTCAGTATGCCCCAACGTATAAGGTCGAATTTACGCTGTCCTTCGAAAGCCAGTTCGAAGCCGCGTTCCCAATAGAGGGCAGTACGGAATTTGCCGGTATCGTCGCTATCATCGATGAAATCGAGTTTTTTCATAAGCTCATTGGTCTTGAGCAGACTTTTATAGTTACGGGTTGTAATTTCTGTGGCTCCGGAACGCTTGCGCACACTGTTCAGTAGTTCCCATGCTTTGGGCGTATTGCCGGTTTCATTGTAGGCCTCGGCAGCCATCAGCACAACATCCGCGTAGCGCAACATACAGTAGTTGACATCTGTATAGTTAGGCTCCTTATAGCCGGCCGGCATCCATTCGCGTCTCCACTTGGCAGGGGTCCAGTTGCCTTTTTTCTTAGACAAGTCTGTCTTTTCGTGCACACCGGTTGTCTTATTCCATGTCCAGCTGTGCCTTCCGATAGCCACATCGCGGCGCACATCCTGTGCTTCATAGAGATCATACCATTCGGGTACGGCACGATAGGAGACTGCTGCACGACCCATAACTTTGTTGGCGTCTGCCGAATTGGCCGGTGCATCTACAATTATGCCGATATATGTTCCCCAATATCCTTTAGTGCCGGGGTAATAGAAAGAAACTTCAAACAAGCTCTCCCGGTTGTTCAGGACTCCGGCCGAGAAGCCTTTGAACAACTCCTCGTAACCTCCTTCGTAAAAACCATGATACTGTCCTTCTTCTGATTGGAAAGCTTCCCACTCTTTGATAACCGCATTAAAATATCGGGTACGTAATGCTTCATTCGGGCGGGTTGTCTTTCCGTCCAATTGCAGACTGTATCCTGCTCGTGTCAGCAGTACACGCATCAGCAATGCACGTGCGCTTCCTTGAGTGGCACGTTCGGGCGAAGAATTATCATTGGCCCATGCCAAATGTTCTTTGGCAAAATCCAGGTCTTTAATGATTTGTTCGTATATCTCTTCACGTTCTGTACGTGGTTTGTAAGAAGTTTCATAGTCGGTCGTGTAATCTATGCTGAAAGGAACATCTCCCCAATAGCGTACTAAGTCGAAAGCTGCTTGTGCACGTAAAAATTTCGCTTCGGCTGCGAAAGCCTGCAGAACTTTGCTGTCGCTGTATCCGTCCATATTTTCAATTCCCGTAATGGCATAGTTAGCGCGATTGATTTGCTGGTATTTCCCTACCCACACTGCGTCTACCCATGTGTTGGCAGGGCGGATGGTGTAATGGCAGATATCACGACGGGTATTGTCGCTGTTGGTCCCGCTGGCATAGTAGGTGTCATCGGAGCAGGGAAAAGCCATGCCGTCTTTGTCTCCGTAAATGCCGGGCAATATACTGTATACTCCCAATACGGCCATATCGGCCTGTTTGTCGGTAAGGAAGAAGTCTTTCCGTTCATATGAAGAGTTGGGAGACTCGCTTAAAATGTCTTCACAGGAGGTATTGATACACATTCCTGCCAATAAGAAACAGATAGTATATAGGGGATTATTTCTTTTCATGGTTGTATCTTGTTTAGAAAGTGATGTTAAGTCCGAATACATAAGAACGGTTGCGGGGGTAGGCGCCGTAATCCACACCCGGTGTTAGGTTATTCCCTTTAGTGGATACTTCCGGATCGAAGCCGCTATAAGGTGTCCATACGAAGAGATTGCTGCCTGTGAAATAGAGGCGCAGGCTCTGGATGTTGAAATTGCGTAATTTTTTGCGGTCAAAAGTGTATCCCAGGTTCACGTTGCTCAGACGCAGGTACGAGGCATCCTCCACTGCCCATGAATGGATGTATTTGTCGCCTGCTTCCATATCATATATGCATGCAACGGTTCTTCCGGCATTGATGGCCGCCATTTCTTCCGGATCGGTTATAAGTTGTCCCTCACTGTTGACGGTCATCCATCGGTTGCTGCTGTTGGCAATGTTCAGCACACTGTAATTGGTGGTAGCTGTTTTGGTGTTGGTCAGCTTGGTTGCATTCAGCACTTCACCGCCATAGCTGAAGGTGAAGAAGAAGTTGAAATCCCACCCTTTGTATTTGAACTGGTTGTTCAGACCGCCGTAGAAGTCGGGATTGGCATTGCCGATGACACTCATGTCCGAGTCATCAATGACTTTGTCTCCGTTCCGATCATCGAATTTCCACATACCGGGACGTATGTCGCTACGGTTGAATGTGCCGCTCATGTAAGGAATTCCTTCTTTCAGGGTGTAGGTCTGGTCTTTGGCATTGTAGTCAAAGTCCTCTACCTGATATAATCCTAATGTCTTATAGCCATAGAATTGTCCTATCGGTTTGCCAACTTCGATTTTGTGTGTTTTCTGGTCGTAGCCGAAGCGGGCTTCTTCAAGGAAATACTGTTCTCCTGATAGAGCCTCAATCTTGTTACGGTTGTGCGAGACATTGAAATTTGTGGTCCACGTAAAGTTTTTCTTCTGTATGTTGACGGAAGTAATGCTGAGGTCGAAACCGATGTTGCTGGTTCTTCCGATGTTCCGCATCATGGTTTTGTGTCCGGAAGATGTCGGCACGCGTGAATTCAGCAACAGGTTGGAACTTTTGTTGAGGTAGAATTCTGGAGAAACAATGATCCGTTGTTCCAGAAATCCCATATCTATGCCGACATTCAATGTCTTGTTTGATTCCCATTTAAGACCGGCACTCGGAATCCCGGATGTGGCATATCCCGGTGAGAGCGCTTCACCGATGGGGTAGCGGGTGGACGTTAGTAAATCGAGCGATGTATAGCTTGCTACTCGGTTGTTACCTGCCAAACCATAACCCACCCGGAGTTTAAGGTCGGAGAACAGGTTTAATTTTTTGATAAACCCTTCTTCGCTTAGGCGCCATGCTGCGGAGACAGATGGGAAAAAGCCCCATTTGTTGTGCGCGGCGAATTTAGAAGAACCATCAGTACGTACTGTGGCAGTCAACAAGTATTTCTCCCGGAAATTATAGTTGGCACGTGCGAAGAATGAAAGCAGGCGGTCGTCGTCGTTGACACTGGAACGTATTTCACTCGGAGTTCCCAACCCCATGTCGTCCAATCCGATGTCGTTGTTCGGGAAGTTGGTGGCATAGGCTCCCAAGTATTTGGACCAGCGCGAAATCCATTCTTGACCGGCCATTACATTCAGCTTATGAGTCTTACCTCTATAATCGTAAGTGAATACATTGGAGGTCTGGAAACTGCCATTTTCGTTGTAAGCTATGTTGCCGTTGATGCTGGAACGTTTGCCGGCAACGGATTTTTCGCCATAGAAGATGTCTTGGCGTGAAGTCTGATAGCGCATACCGGTACTGTTGCGGAAGCTGAACCGTTTGGTGAAGTTGAAGGTGAAGCCGCCGTTAGCCTGCATGCTACGCACTTTGCGGATTTTTGTTTCTTCTTGTGCAGAGAGAATGGGGCTTTGCATCGGATTGGACTCATCGTCAATCAGGTCATCATCTC
>OGLP01000267.1_pt1 | contig 21038 bp, 19 predicted proteins | sample 1572841 | NCBI WGS metagenome assembly OGLP01 (sample SAMEA2581929, study PRJEB24529) | metagenome | biome: Human gut stool | place: China | collected 2011
GCCATAACTTGTTCATAGGATGCAGCGATATCGGGGGGGGGCTTTTTATTGAGCATGGTTTCTCAACAATCATCTCATGTGCCAAGATGGGAGAGAATTGCATGATTAACCAACAAGTTACTATCGGATGGAAAAGTATCATCGGTAACAATGTAAAGATAAGAACCGGGGCTTTTATAAAAGACCGGGTTGTGATAAGTAATGATGTAATTATTGGTGCTGGAGCTGTTGTTATAAGAGATGTGCCTCCACATTCTATTGTTGTAGGAACGCCAGCAAGGGTAATAAAGACAAGAAACTCAGAGTCTGAGCCATGGATCGAAATAAGCTAATAATAATAGGTGCGTCCACACATGAACGCAAGTTATGGTTAGATATCATCCACACTGCAAAAAATAACAATAAGTTGCAGTTATGAGTTGCGCAATAGAATTTATTAATGGTTATATCTATTAAAACAAAGTGAGAAGCATTTATCATTCCTCTAATGTATGTTTCTGGTAGCAAAATTCTGTTAACCAAAATGATAAACAATTTATGCCATCTGCTGCTATAGTATCAAATAACAAGAGAATAGCAAAGAATACTATTATTCTGTATCTGCGATTGATTATTGTATTATTCCTTACTCTTTACATTTCAAGACTAGTACTTGACGTTTTAGGTGTTAATGATTTCGGTATATACAATGTTGTCAGCGGATTTGTTGCCATGTTCGCATTTTTAAATGCGTCTATGTCAAATGGTGTTCAACGCTTCTTTAATGTAGATATAGGAGCAAATAATGGTAGTAATATTAGTGAGATTTATACAATTTCATTGTATATTCAGTTCATGTTGGCTGGATTACTATTCGTGATAGCAGAGTGCGTTGGTATATGGTACATCAATAATGTAATGGTTATACCTTCTGAACGACTGTTTGCAGCAAATTGGGTATTTCAGTTTTCAGTTTTTTCTTTTTTGTTTGTAATAGTTCAGGTGCCTTATGTCGCTGTAATAATGGCTTATGAAAGAATGAATTATTATGCGGTCGTTAACATAGTCGATGTCGTTTTAAGATTTGTAGCTGTTATCGCTTTGAGATTTATCCATAGTATAGATGCTTTGATTTTATATGGTATTTTTATTTTTTTAGTATCGATAGTGAATTTTGTGTTTTATTTTTCATATACCAAGATTCAGTTTAAATTTATCAAGTTAATAAGGGGATTAGAAAAAAAAATATTTAGTCAAATGATTTCTTTTTCGAGATGGAATATATTTGGATCGTTTTCCTATATGATAAAGGATCAAGGTTTAAATATGCTTTTGAATGCTTATTTGGGACCTGTTGTAAACGCTGCAAGAGCGATCTCTTATCAAGTCGCGAGTGCTCTAAATGGTTTCTCGGTCAATATTTTCACAGCCTTTAGGCCACAGTTAATGCAATCGTATTCATCTAAGGATTATCAAAGAACAACTACATTAATGTTTTCAATGTCTAAGTTCACATTTTTTCTTATGATATTAATTTCTTTTCCAGTGATGATTGAAATCGAGTACATTCTTCAATTATGGCTAGGGGATAATATACCAGAGAATACTGCATTATTTACGATTATCATTGTCCTGAATATGCTTGTAACGAACTTTAATCCTCCAGTTTCACAAGTTGTACATGCAACAGGAAAAATGAAGAAGTATCAAATTGTTACAAGCATAATTCTCACTTCTATGTTGCCAATTTCATGGGTATTTCTGCATTTTGGCGCATCGCCAGAAACAGTTTTTGGGATTAGCTTAATAATATCTATAATAAATCAAATTGTTTGTTTGATTGTCTTGAAAGGTATCTTTGAATATAGTATTAGAAAATATCTTACCGATGTAATGATGCCTTGTGTACTTGTTAGTATTGTAGTACTACCGTTTTCTTATGGTGCGCATAAGCTTATGGATGTTGGATTCCTGAGACTAATCCTTGTGACTTTAATAAATATTGTACTTTCTGCTGTAGCTATCTTTAAATTAGGACTAAATAAGAAAGAACAAAGATTAGTAACAGGAATAATAATGTTGGAAATTTTTAAAAAACACAAATAATCATGAAGATTTTTATTGCGGATTTTTTGCCAATAAAAAACAAAGGGGAAGAAGCCATTTTAAGAGGTATTCAATCATTGTATGAAGAAGCGTTCCAAGAGAATATTGAATTATATGTCTTTGGTTCTTCTGACACTATTGTAAAAGAGGATAATATTACATCTTTTCCTGTAAACTGGTGTTATCCGACTTATAAGTATCCTCAAAAATTTGTTGGCAGAATGGGGCTTATCCGAAGATTAATATGCGCCTTCTTTTTTAGATTGGGTATTTTCCCATATGTTAGCAGTATCTCGAAGCATCCAGAGGTGCTGAGTGCTTTAAAAGCAGCTGATGTCATTCTATTAGCTCATGATGGTTTTTATCATACCTTCTGTGCAGGACTTGGTTTGTATATAAAGAGAATGGGACTTCATTATTCTGTTCCAGGAACAGGCTTCCGTCCTATAAAGAAGTATAGTTTTGCAAACAAGCAATTAGATTACAAATTTTTCAGTTATTCTAATCTTAATGTTCTACGAGAAAATACCTGTTATGAATATCTTCAAGAATTGAACTTATCAAAGGGTGTATATCTATTACCTGATATGGCCTTTTACTGCAAGTCGACACCTGACGAGATCAGCGAGAGTAGAATGATAGCTGAAAAATATAAAATAGGCTTTGATAAAAATTTGAAATACATAGGTCTCACTATATGCGAGAACTCAATTTCTTTTCAAGGTAGCTTTCTGAAATCAAAACAAAAGTCTGATGATCACAGAAATTTCATTGCAAATCTTCTTGATGTCATAGCAGAAGAAATAAACTGTATATTTTTCTTTATACCGCATTGCATAGAGGAGGGTGCAGGTAACGATTTGAAGATTGCTAAAGATATTCACAAAAGAATGAGACATAGCGAAAAAGCTGTGGTTATTCGCGAGGATCTTCCTGTAAATGTTCTGCGACCTTTGATTCAAACCCTTGATTTTATGTTGGGGGAAAGAACTCATTCAATTATCAATTCGTCAAGTATGTGCACACCGTATTTCATGCTCACTTCGAGCCTTGATTTTCGCAGTCATGACATCATAGGAAAAGGCATAGGATTGCCAAGTCAGATCATTGATTTAGATGATCCGAATCTTGAATTTGTAAAACAAAGAATTGTTGATGGAATTAATAATGGAGTTACAATTATTGAGACCCTAAAAGAATACAAGAACGTAGTGGAGAATAGTCGACAGCAACTGATACGCTTACTACCATCTACAATAGCAAAAAAAACGTAATAATTTATTATACAATAAATATTTGTGTCAACAACTAATAAAGAAATGTGTTGTTGCATAAAATCATTGAGGAAATGGAGCTTAAGTCGATAAATGAAGTTATATCTAACGGTTATTGCCTTGGATGTGGACTTTGTCATGCAATAGAGAAGAACACTGAAATAGTGGAGAGAAATGGTAATCTTATATCGAATTATAGCAAGAAGGACCGAGGACATATTGCTGTATGCCCTGGTGCGGGCTATGATATCGTCGATTCTGGAAAGAGAATACATTCCGCAAAGAATTATTCTTATGAACTCGGCTGGTATAATGAGTTAAATTTAGTTCAGAGCTTAGACACCACCCTATTAAAAAAAGCATCCTCTGGAGGAGCTATGACAACAATTGCTCTCTTTATGCTTGAAAAGGGATATGTCGATGGTGTAATTTGTACAAAATACACATATGATTCACCTACTCCAAGACCTACTACATATATCGCACGAAATAAAGAGGAGTTGATAGAAGGTCAAGGCTCAAAATATTGCCCCACCAGCACACTTTCCATTCTCAGCCAATTACAAGCTGAAGAGAAATACGTTCTTATTGGAACACCGTGTCAGATAGCCGGCTGGAGAAAATACCAAAAGGAACTCAATCCGTCAATTAATATTGTCCTAACTCTCGCAAATTTTTGCGGTGGGTATCGCGATTTTAGAGAAATAGACCACTTTGTTCATAATGTTGCGAAATTTGATAGCGTAAAGCATTTTCAGCATAGGGGCGATGGAGTTCCAGGTCTAATGAAAATTGTGGATAATAATGGTAGGGAATGGAAATATCCTTATCCGAAATATGCGCAACTGAGTCCTATCCAGAAAAACAATAGATGCGTATATTGTATTGATGCCACTGGAGAGTTGGCAGATATTTCATGTGGTGACGCATGGATTAAAAGAATCACAGATACTGGTGAGGCTTGGTCTACTATCATTTTACGAAATAAAAAGGCTCAGAAGTTATTTAGCGAAATGCTCGAAGCGAAACTATTTAATCTAGGAAAAATCACAGAAAATGAGGTTGTTGAATCTCAACGTTTGAATATTACATCGAAAAAATATCGACAGTATAAGCGCATTAAAATAAAAAAAATATTGCTTCAAAGAGTTCCGGACTGGTATGATGGAATAAAGAATATGGGAGGATCTTATATTACCGAATGTGAAATTCTGTTATCGAAATATATTCGCTCTAAACTAAGCATTTTGTACAAAAGATAGCAACATAGTATGATAAATTTTATTCGAAGATATATTGAATATATACTTTTAACAGGTCTTTATATTTGGATCTGCTATTGTTCAATCACTAATATGGGCTCAAATGCTGGCATCGTGTTCTTATTATTCGTAGTTTGTATTGCGATAAAGTCAGCTAGAGCGTCATTTTGTGTGATGGTTTCTCTGTTGTTTTCATCAATGGCAAGTTTGAATATGCCATCGCCAATAATCATCTCTTCTGCAATCATCTTTTTGTTCAATTTTAGAAGGCTTAAAATTAGTGGAAAACAATTATCATTATCCAAGTTAATTATTCCTTTTTTTTTCTACTTAGTCATTCGGATTGTTTCATATTTATACACCATCAACGATGAATTGTTTAGTAGTGCAATTAATGTAGATTTCATTACATTTATCAGCATTTGTCTTGCATTACTTCTTCTAAACGACGCAGATGATGTCGCTTTTGTTGAACGATGGATAGGTCTGTTAGGAATATTGGCTACCGGATACGGATTGTACTACTTCTTAAATAACGAAACAGCATACTTAGGTGAAATTTATGCTGGTACTGATTTTGCAGGAAAGGGAGTGCTTGGAGATGATTTGATTAAGGCTTGGTTGAGGTGGGTGCCTATAGATAAAGAACCAAATTTCTTAGCTGCTTTGCTTTTGTTCCCATTGGGTTATTGGTTGTCTTTGGTATCTAATAAAATCACAGTAGGGGCAATGGTTGGCTTATCAATTACATACTTAGGTGTTCTTTTTACCTATAGCAGATCTTCATTTTTGGTATCAACCCTGATCTTATTGTATGTTTTGTTTGTGAATAAAAAAGAAAGTTTCTATTGTATCTTATTGTGTATAATAGGTCTCTTTATTGGAGTTTTTCTTTATTTTCCAGAAGTTGTAGACAGAATTTTCTCAATCAATGATAACATCAAATCAGAAGGAGGATCAGGTAGATTCGGGTTATGGTCTGAGGCCATTATTAATTTTATGTCAAACCCTATATTGGGAGTTGGAACAGGTCAAACACCAGCTTACTCGCCATCTCGTTTGGGCACACATAATCTATTCCTACAGATTCTGGGAGAGAATGGTATTTTAGGGTTTTCACTATTCTCCTTTATTTGGTTATCTGCATTTACTCGAATGAAAAGGTATCTTTTATGTAATTCCTTCTATTTTTATGCCTTTCTGGGTTATTCTATTAATCTGATGACGGTGCACAATTTTGATTTGAGAATTCCTTTCTTTGTAGTTTTGCTGTTCTATGCCTATGTGCAATCTACTAACAAACCTCAAAGTACTATTAAACGACCAGTTTACAGCCAACTGAAATCAAAGCGAAAGAGCTTATTATTCAATAAAACAGAGTATTCATCGAAATAGTATATATAATGAAAGTATTATTTGTACCCCCTATGTCATACCCTCTTCATATGGGCGGTTTTGAGTCTCAGGTAATGCACATATATAAAGAATTGATAGAACTAGGAATTGACGTTGACTGGTATAATTTATCAAACACTGAAATTCGTCAATACGATATTATTCATTTACATTCTTCGGTTACAGAGTTTTTACCAATAGTGCAAAAGGCAAAAGAACTTAGTAAGAAGATTGTTGTAACTCCTATGATAGGTAGTCCTAGATATTCTAATAAATCATATCAATTTAAACTACTTGCATCAAGATTTCCAGGTCTTTTTTATGTAATGAAGAGATTCAACCAAATATTTTCTATGGCAGATTGCTTTATTGCTCTAACCAATTTTGAGAAAAACCGACTGAGAACTATATTTAAGATTGATAAAGAGATAAGCATTATACCCAATGGTATAGATGATAGCTTTTTCTGCCAAGATGATACTTTCATAAAGTTGCCATTTACTAATTATATCATTGTGGTGGGTAGAATAGAGCCCGACAAGAACCAACTACCATTGATAGAAATAGCCAATGAATTACAACTAAATCTGTTAATAGTAGGAGAGCCCGGTATAGGTCAACAGGATTATTATCAACGGTGCAAAAACATAGCTGGGAATAATGTCGTTTTTTGGGGTAAAGAAACTAACCCCAATATCATGCGTCAACTATATAAAGGAGCTTATTTGACAGCAATTCCTAGTGTTACTGAGATGCTTCCATTGGTAATATTTGAGAGCTTATCTCAACATACCCCAGTTTTGTGCACAACACACTGTGGTATATATCCTGAACGGGTGCCAGGTTTGTTTTATACCAAACCTATAAAAGAAAAAATTCTTGAAAACATCAAAGGAATATGGAATTCTTGGTCATCTGTAGATATAGGGAGAAAAGGAATATATTCTTGGAATAATATTGCAAAACAGCATATCACTGTTTATCAAAAGTTAGTTAGTGAATAGAAGAGTTTGAGAATAAAGTAATTCTCCTAGATTAATCTGTTAGCGTCTCCAAATGCCGTATTGCCTACTCGCTGCCAACATCCTAACTTTGTTTTCATTAAATCAAAAAGCATAGTTTGTGTATAGTTACAATGAATTTGAATATTTATTTTTGCGCTACAAATTAGAGGGGGCCCTCGGGAATCTCCATAGAGCAATTCTGTTTGTCGAACAAAGTGCCTTATAACCTTTTTGATAAATGGTACAAGGACACCCGAAAAAAGTTAATACCTGTCCAGGCTTTTGGTACTCCTCCCACGGATGTGGTTTCGAAGGCAGCATCTGCACCGGCTTTGGATCAGAATCCTACATGCGCTTCCCCGGTTCTTCCGAATACCGAACTTCGTATCTTGGTGGATATCCGTATGAGCAACGGTGTGCATGTCAGTCAGAAGAATTTGGGCTATGCGGGTTTGAAGAATCTGGTAGGGAAACTGAAGGGTTTATGTTGAATATAACCGGTCTTAACCGTTTTTTCTTTGTCTGCAATTTCCACGATATGCGTTGTAAGTATGATAAGGTTTTATCCATCATTCATCAGCAGTTGAATTGTGAACCTGAAGACGGTGATGTCTTTATCGTGATGTCTAAAGATTACGTCTGATTCACTCTAATTGCTTACTTCCGCAAGGAAGCTAAAGGACGGGGCTCGCATAGATGAACTGTTGTCCAAGGCTGATGAATTTCTTTCCATGCAGAAGGCTGCTATAACAGTAGAAAAGCAGTTAAAGGATTATAAAAAGAAGCGGGAGGGTGAAGAGGACCATACACGTGACAAGGATGATTTCGATGGCACTCCCCAATCCCTCAAATCCTCATTGCCGCAGCCTGGTGGGGCTCCCGCGCAGGAAGAGGACGCGGAAACAAAATCAAAATCTGGGTGACAATCAAGTGAAATTCCTTCAGTCAGATGGCTACAATGTCTATATGTATTTGGATGAACATATGGTTGATATAGAACATCTTTGTTGCATGCCTCATGCCTGTGCGAAGTTCAAGTATGCGTTGGAGTAGGACAATGATAAGGATGCCGCATTCATATTGGAGTTTATCGGTGAGTTTTACAAACTTGAACGTGAGTATGAAGAAGGCAAGTTGTCCCCCGAACAGGTAAGGCTTTGCCGGAATAATTTAAAGACCAAAGAAATAATCATAAAGTTACGCAGTAAGCTTGACGCCCTGCTCAGTGATGATCATCCGCTCCATGTGGAGTTGATGGAGAAGGTCATAAGCTATATGAATACTTTTTGGACTCAGCTGTTCGCCTACTTAAATGACAGCTCTTATTCAATCGACAATTCCATTGCCGAACGTTTTATTCGCCCATTGATCGGTGAGCGAAAGAACTCGTTATTCTTTGGCAGTGACAAGATGGCCCGCGTCTTAGCAATATATCATACCATCGTCTCAGCTTGCAAGATGCAGGGTGTGTCAGTGCTGGATTATTTCAAGAGATTCTTCAGCGAGATTGTTAAAGGGCGCAGGGATTATGAACATTTGTTGCCCTTGACAATCGGACTGGATTAATAACAAATATTAAAAATCAGTCTCCTTTTTGACGTTATTTATTAAGAAACTGCCTTGTATCGGTTTTTCTTGAACTATACGTCAAAATTGGACGATAACTAATAATTATATTTTTAATCTTGTCATTTATGTCAAGTTTGTATTTAACACCTGTGATGATATTGTATTTATTATTTGCGCTGAGAATAAAATCTATAAATAATCAAGATAATAAATAACTCAGTTATATGTTTAAAAAAATAATCCTTATACAGGTGGATTCAATATTGGGTTATCCGCCAACAATGGCATTGATCAATGAACTAGTTAATGCCGCTACTGAAGTAACTGTTTTAACAACGGTTGTAAACAATCAGCTTATAGAGGTGCTTCCTAAGTCTGTAATCATTCAGAAAGTAGGTAAGGACTATACTTATAACACATCTCCAATAACTAAACTGAAGGATTTGTTTGTAGTCCGCAAGAACATTTGGAGTTACATAGATTCGCATTATGGCGACGATACTCTTCTGTGGGTTATGTCAAACATTACAATTAAACACATGGGCATGAAACTGCTCAAATATAGATATAATCTGCATTTATTTGAGTTGGTGGATAAGGTCGCTTATATTGGATCGCATACGATGGGCGTGGATATCGTGAAACTTGCTCATGCTGCACACAAGGTGATTGTATGCGAGTATAATAGAGCCCAGATTACACAGGCATGGTTCAAGCTTAAAGAGTTGCCATTGATTATTTCAAATAAGCCAATGCCTAATGGTTTTCATCGCCAATCGGAGATAACTCGTTCAGAATCGGCAAAGAAAGTTATCGCGGAATTGAAGGACAAGAAGATTATCTTGTATCAGGGCGTTGTGGATGTGGAGCGTCCTATCGAGTCGATTGCAAAGGCTGTAGAAGAACTTGATGACAGCCTTGTTTTCATGGTAATGACAGGCAGCAAATGTGAGCATTTGAAGAAATATAGAAAAACCATAATGATGCCATACATAGCTGCACCATATCATCTGGAGGTAACAAGTCATGCTTTTGTCGGTATTCTTATCTATACGCCTGTATATGGTACTTTCACATCTCCTTTGAATTCGATTTATTGTGCTCCAAATAAGATTTATGAGTTTTCGCAGTTTGGAATACCTATGATAGGAAACGATATTCCTGGTCTTAGATATACTGTTGAATATAATCGTATGGGTGTATGTGTTCCAAAGATGAATACAAAGTACTTTGCACAGGCAATACAGAACATAGCAGACAATTACAATACATTCTCAAGTAATGCTGTTAAGTTCAACCAAAATGATAACAAATCAGAGGTTGTAAGACTTGCGCTAAAAAAATAGTATTATGAAGCAGCAGAAAGTTTTAATTGTAGCATCAATTGTAGGTTTTATTGAAACTTTCAACAAAGACCTGATAGAATACCTTAATAATGCAAAAGGGTGTGAACTTCATATTGCTTGTAATTTTGATTATTTTGCAGATACCGACGAGGAAATTACTAAGCAATTTATAAAAAAAAATAAATCAGAAGGTGTATATATTCACAACATCCATTTTACACGGTCACCTTTCAGTAGCCAGAACTATGATTGCTATAAAAAATTGAAAGCAATTATTGATGAGAACAATTTTGATCTCATACATGTTCATACACCTACTGTCAGTATTCTTACCCGTTTGGCTGCAAGAACCTCTCGAAAGAAAGGAACGATAGTGATGTATACTTGCCATGGGTTCCATTTCCATAATGCATCACCTGTAAAAAATTGGCTGTTGTATTATCCGGTGGAAAGAGTGATGTCTCGTTTTTGTGACTATATCGTAACCATCAATAAAGAAGACTACAATCGCGCGAAAACGTTTCATGCTCCCAATGTTCGCTATATTCCTGGTGTTGGTGTTGATATTCATAAAATCAGCAAGATAGTCGTTAATAAACAAGCATACAAAGAATCAATAGGTGTTCCAAGGAACTGTGTATTGTTACTTTCTGTCGGAGAGATGATTGAACGTAAGAACCATGAGGTTGTAATCCGTGCGTTGAGCAAACTTCAGAATCCCAATATTTATTATGCGATATGCGGAAAGGGGCCATTACGTGAGCATCTGGAGAAGATAGCTAAAGAACTGGATGTTAGTGACAGAGTAAAATTTCTAGGTTTTCGAAAAGACATACCTGAGCTTTGTAATACAGCTGATATTAGTGCATTTCCATCGCGCATTGAGGGGCTTGGCCTTGCTGGTATTGAAGCTATGGCAGCAGGTGTTCCACTCGTATCAAGCAATGTTCATGGTATATTGGACTATGTTATAGACGGTAAAACAGGTTATGCACTATCGCCTGACGATGTAGATGGATTTGCAAAAGCTATAGATACTCTTGCAAACGACAAGAATATGCGCGAGTCAATGAGGCAAACATGCATCAATGCTGTAGCTCCATTTGAAAAAGAAAACGCAGTCAAAGTGATGATTAATATTTATAATGAAATCTTGAAATGAAAACAGCTACTATCACATTCCATAATACTAATAACTTTGGAGCAGCATTACAATGCTATGCTTTGCAACAATCTCTTTTAGCTTTAGGAGTTGAAAATGAAATTTTGGACTATACAAGCCCATATCTGAATAAACCGTATAAATTATCAGCGTTGAAAGAAAAGGGTGTTGTTCGTTATTTTTTGGGAATGGCATATTCGCTATTAAGAATGCCAAGGAATAAGGCTTTTCGAAAGTTCCGACGCTTGTTAAGGTTATCAAAACCATTAGATAAGGATACCATCAAGACTATAGAAAATGAATATGATTTATTTATTACTGGCAGTGATCAGGTATGGAACGGCAGCCTAGTTGGCTATGATGACTCTTATTTCTTGCATTTTGTCAAAGATGGAAATAAAAAAGGAAGCTATGCAGCAAGTTTCGGATTCTTGAAGTTTGAGGAGGAATTAAAGCCCAAATACCGGGAACTGTTACAGAATTATAAGTACTATAATATTAGAGAGACTTCTGGTGTCGACATTCTGAAAGATTTATTCGATGTTGATGCTAATGTTACTGTTGATCCAACTTTGTTGGTTGATAAAGATAGCTGGAGTAAAGTTGCTAACAATGCTGGAATTAGTGAGCCATACATTTTGGTATACCAAATATCTCCATCAGGTAAATTAATTGAAGTTGTAAAACAATTGAAAAAGCAAACCAATTTAAAAGTTGTAGCTGTGCCATTTATTATGGGATACTATTTTGACTATACTCCAAAGCCAACAGTTGGTCCATCAGAATGGGTTGGTTTATTCCAGAATGCGAGTTATGTTGTTACTGATTCGTTTCATGGTACTACTTTTTCTATGATTTTTAATCGCAATGTATGGTGTTGTATTCCTGAAAATGAATCAAGAATTAACAGTTTCCTTTCGATGGTAGGTATCCCCGAACGTTTACTTTACCCAAGGACAGCAATCCCTGAGAATTTAACGGAGATTATTCCTTTTGGCCAAATTAATATCAAATTGGGTGAAATAAGAGAACAAGGTCTTGCTGCATTAAGAACAATGGTATATGAAAACAAATAGCGTAGCTATAAAAGGGAAGGATTCATGCTGTGGCTGTGGTAATTGTGCGATCTCTTGTCCGAAGAATGCAGTAAGAATGGATCTAGACAGAGAAGGGTTTGAGTACCCAACTGTAGATGAAAAACTTTGTATTAATTGTGGAAAATGCATAAAAGTATGTCCATTTGAGGTGGCAAAAAATGAGTCATGCTTTAATGTGCTTTCATGCTATGCAGGATTCTATAATATTGATAAAGAGCACTTAAGTACTTCGTCAGGTGGTGCTGCTACAGCTATTTCTAAAAAAATTATAAAAACTGGCGGCATAGTATATGGAGCCGCATATACTGATAATTACAAGTCCATCGCAATAAAAAGAATTGATAATGTAAAGGATTTACCACAACTTAAAGGCTCGAAGTATGCACAAACCTATAAGAGGGATACGTATTTAGCGGTTAAACAAGATTTGGCGGAGAGCAAGAAGGTTTTATATATAGGATTACCATGTGATGTGGCTGCGCTGAAGAAGTTTATAAAAGAGGATCATAATCTTTACACGGCAGAGTTGATTTGCTCGGGCGTTACCTCGCAGAGTACGCATAGGCAGTTTGTAGAACAGATAGAGAAAACTACAGGTAAGAAGATTACTTATTTCACATATAGGAATAAAGACAAAGGATGGTGTTGGCCTTCAATACAAGCTTTTTCTGGAGAAACGCTCAGCTATAACAAACCATGGTATGCATCTTTGGCAGGATATGCTTTTAAAACATTTATGAGGTATTCGTGCTACAATTGTCAATTCAAGACTTATAACAAAGTAGATCTTACTTTAGGCGATTTTTGGGGGCTTCCCAAAACAGATCCACGGTATAATCCTAATGGTGTTTCTGCCATAATAGTACACAGCGAAAAAGGAGCTTGGTTAATGTCTTCATTGGACGATTTCATCTTGCATGATGCAACTTTTGAGGAAATAAGAAATGGAAATCCAAGATTGCATAGCTGTTTGGCAAAACCCACAAATCGTGAAAAGTTTGGTAACGTGTTTGCGGAAAAGGGACTGATAGCTGCATGTGACGAATGTAGGATATGGAAAGATAAAATAAAAGATCTGGTAAAAGATTTGATATCGATCATAAACTTATAGGAATATGAAAAGGAAAGTACTTCATATCATTGGAGGAATGGGACGGGGAGGGGCTCCCATCTTTATTATTAATAATCTAAAATATGTAGATGGTACAAAGCTGCAGTTTGATTTTCTTTGTAGGAAGGATAATTGTGCATACGATGATATCATTAAACAACATGGCGGTAATATTTATATTGTTCCAGACTTTCCGCGCCATCTTTTTTCAAACTTTACTCAAACACTCCGGTTCTTTAGAGAACATGCATCTGAATATGAGGCCTTGCATGTACATGCTAACGCATTGTTTTACATTTTACCACTTATTCTAGGTAAAATTTATGGTGTAAAGAAAATAATACTTCATAGCCACAATACACAATCAAATGTTGGTGTTTTACAGTCACTACATTACATTAATAGATTGTTTGTAAATGTACTTTCTAATGTACATCTTGCTTGCGGTCAGGAAGCTGGCAAGTGGATGTTTAGCAACAGGCCTTTTGAAGTTATTAATAATGCTATTGATGTTGAAATGTTTAAATATAGTGAGCAGAGTAGAGAGGCGATTAGAAGAGAACTTGGAATACCGAAAGATGCTTATCTAATTGGTAATGTAGGCCGCTTTGAAACAGCAAAGAATCATACATTTATAATTGATGTTTTCAAGAATGTCCATGATATAAAACCTTCTTCTGTATTGCTGTTAGTTGGCGAAGGTTCTCTCTTTGAAGAAATAAAAGAGAAGGTAAAGCTTCTTAGTCTAACAGAATTTGTATATTTCTTGGGGTTACGTTCGGATATAGAAAGAATCTATTCTGCAATGGATCTGTTCTTTCTCCCATCATTGTTTGAAGGTCTTCCGTTTGTACTAATCGAAGCACAGTGTTCTGGTGTTAATTGTTTAGTATCAGATACTGTCACAAAAGAAGCTTTTATAACAGATCTGGTTACCTCTATGAAACTTGAGGATGATATTAAAGAATGGGTATCTGCTATTGATCATTTATCTACTGTTCAAAAAGATAGATCTCAATATGCAGAAGTAATTTATCAGAAGTATTATGATATCGGATATACAGCTGCCAGATTGACTGAGATATACACTAAATCATTAGAGTCATAATCAATTTTGGTATGACTCAATAAAATAATATGTAAAAACTGTTATTTGTCCCATACAGATTACATTAGGTTCAAAAACTGCTCTTACTGTTTTCTATTCTCATAAGGAGGAAATGTTTTGTATCAATTATTTCAAAAGCATTCTATTGTTGATTTGTGCTTTTGGAAAATAGAATACTTGCCAAAAGCTCGAGCTCTATATTTTACTCTATTAATGAATTGAATACATTAAAAGGTAGACTGAGATAGTGAATAATAGGGTAAAACTTACTACATTCTTTCGATCTTCAGACTTTGACTCTTGCGTTTTGAGAGTGAGTATGGCAAAGAGATAATTACCGACAAGGATTGTACCTGACGACAGCAAGAGTTGAGAAGTAAATATATGCGAGGGGCTTTCAATTATTTCCACAAATTTTGAAAGAAAATTTTCACTTGCATAAAAGATGGGCGTTATCTGATCTAGAATAGTTTGGGAAAGGGAAGTCCGTCTTTTGACAACCAAACAAAAGAATACACCGTACTTCGGAAGTGATGAGGGAGGTAGATTGCACCGTATATTATAGTATAATCAGTACCATGAAGTTGCAAGATAGTTCCATATAGAATTATATGGACAATTTTTTATCGGATTTTTGTCGATTACAGAGATTTTTTTACTCTGGCATCGCAAAATATGGACTTGGCTGTATGCCAATAGTGAAAAAACAGTCGAATTTTGTGCTAGTTTTTTGAGATCTCTTTTCTGGTGTCTTCTAAAAAGGATACGCTCTAAATTGAGCATTAACTAATATTCTAATAATATGTACAGACATTTTTTCAAACGTGTTATTGATTTTACAATTGCTCTTATCACACTTCTTATTGTTTGGCCTATATTAGTGATTGTTGCGATTTGGTTGCATTTTGCTAACAAAGGTTCAGGTGTCTTTTTCTTGCAACCAAGGCCAGGAAAAAATGGAAAGATAATCAATGTAATCAAGTTCAAAACTATGACTGATGAGCGTGATGCTGAAGGCAATCTGCTTTCAGATAAAAAGAGATTGACAAAGGTTGGTCGCTTTGTACGCTCAACATCTCTTGATGAGTTTCCTCAGTTTATCAACGTACTGAAAGGCGATATGGCACTAGTTGGTCCTCGTCCGCTACTAGTAGATTTCTTGTCACTCTATAATGAGGAACAGATAAGACGCCATGAGGTTCGTCCAGGCATTACCGGATGGGCGCAGGTAAACGGACGCAATACTTGCAAGTATAGCAAAAAATTTGAATATGATGTTTGGTATGTGGATCATTTCTCATTCTGGCTTGATCTGAAGATTGTTTTTATGACCATCAAGAACGTATTATGTCGAGAAGACATTGGCGAGAATCAGTATGATGAAACCGATGATTTGGGATGGAATCAATATATAAACAAGAAAGCATAATTGACAATGATTAAAATATATAGTATAGAAGAGGCAAAAAAGTGGGATGAGTTGGTCCGCACTTTTGCCAATTACGATGTGTATTACTTGAGTGGCTATGTGAAGGCATTCCAAATACATGGTGATGGGGAGCCGCAGTTATTCTACTATAACTCAAACGAAGACGTAAATGCAAAGGGGGGACTCCGTGGGATCTATGTGTATATGAAACGCATGACAGCCATTGAGGGGATGTATGATTCGATCACGCCTTACGGTTATGGCGGTTTCCTGATTGAGGGACTTGAGGATGAAAACTCAGATTCAAACCAAAATTCAAACTCAAACGAGGGGAAACTTCGTGCCCTTTGGACTGCATACGTGCGGAAGATGAAAGAAGAGAATATTGTGGACAATTTTGTACGCTATCATCCTATGTTGGCCAATGCTGTTTCGATGAAGGTTTGTTCGGATGTGATCGACTTGGGCAAGACGGTGGCTATGGATTTGGCATCTGAGGATGTAATTTGGATGAATATCCACTCGAAGAACCGTAATATGATACGCAAGGCGGAGAAGAACGGCATTGAGATAAAGCATGGGCGGGGATTGGAACTCTTCGATGAGTTTATCAAAATCTACAATGCCATCATGGATAGGGATAATGCAGAGGAGTATTACTACTTCGAGCCAGAATTCTACAATAGTATCCACGAGGATCTGAATGATAACTATGAGATGTTTTGGGCGGAGTATGAGGGCAAGATTATTGCGATGAGCATCATGATTTTTGCAAATGGTCGATTGAATTATCACCTGAGCTGTTCAGACATTGAATATCGTAATCTAGCTCCATCGAATCTATTGCTCTATAAGGCAGCTATGTGGGGGTGCGAGAAGGGTATGAAGACCTTTCATTTAGGCGGTGGAGTTGGTTCGGATGAGGATAATCTATTCAAGTTTAAGATAGCTTTCAATCGCTTCTCGAATTATCAGTTCTCAATAGCGAAGCATGTGTTTGATCAGTCTCGTTATGACGAGCTGGTTGCAGAACGCGCCGCTCGAGATATTGAGTTTAATCAGGAAAGCAAGTTCTTTCCATTGTACAGAAGCTAATATCTTTAAGCCTTTAACTTGCAGTTCACTATGTTATTATTAGTAGTCACCCTAAAGTGCAATTCTACAACGATAGCCAGATGGCCTTTCTGGTTTAAAAGGAATGTGTGGGTATCATTTTCAGGAGCAAGAGAGGGAGGCGACGGTTTTGGTCTATGCTCTGCCGGAGGTTAGGCTGCTGGTGTGCGCTTAGGGTGAGTTTGGAAACTGGCTAAAGGGTATGCGCAATCGCAAGGAAGCACTAGCAGAGCTGAAGAAGACTTGTTCGCTGGCGGTTAATATCTTTACGAATACCGTTTCACCACACTCAGTCTATCTGGACAGGGAGCAGAAGGGTGGGACTGTGGTGCTGGAGATGAAGGCTCTAGTATTGACTAACAGGATTGTTGATTATCTACATGTGAGGGTGGTGGAGAAGACTATGGAATTGATGAAGTATAACCTAAATCTGTATGTGGAGCTGGAGGAGAAATACCCTTTCTCTGCATGGAAATAGGTGAAGTAAAATAATGTTATTGTAAATGTTAGTAGCTAATAGTAAATATTATTATGGTATTGATTATCTTAAGGATGTAAATGTTACACTCCCTGAATTGGTGAATGTGTATGTTATAATATAGTTACCATGGATATTTCTGAGCGGTAGTGTTTTTATGTGTCCACTTGGAATTTATTATCAGAAACAGACTTGTGATATTGCAAAGTAGTTTGTGGATAAATGATGTATAAAACTCTAGGAACTAGAATGAGACATTGAAATCGTTATTTGCTCAATTAATGAACTGTATTTAAAAGGATTTGGATATGTAAAGTTTATTGTATGAGAATGATGTTCGCTATCTGTTAAGAGGAAGGGCAACAAGAATAATTATAATATGTTGATATAGTATTATGTCAGAAGAAGTAAAAACAATCTATCTTTGTCTCGCTCATATGAGCGAGGAAGGTTACGAGCAAAAGTATGTAAAGGAAGCCTTTGACACTAATTGGGTGGTGCCAATGGGGCCGAACGTGTATACGTTTGAGCAGAACCTTGCGGATTTTTCAAATGCAAACTTGGATGGTAGTAAATTGGATAGAAAGGTGGTATGCCTTTCAGCAGGAACGGCGGCAGTACATTTAGCACTGATTGCATGTGGCGTGCAGCTTGGCGATGAGGTGTGTGTGCAGAGTTTCACTTTTTGTGCTTCGAGCCACCCTATCACTTATCTGGGAGCTAAGCCTGTGTTCATTGACTCAGAGAAGGAAACTTGGAACATGGACCCGGAGCTACTGGAGAAGGCTATCATTGACCGTAAGGAGAAAACGGGCAAATATCCGAAGGCGATAATCCCTGTGGCGCTCTATGGCATGCCTTACGATTGTGAACGCATTATGGTCATTGCCGATAAGTATGGCATTCCGGTGATTGAGGATGCTGCAGAGGGAATGGGCTCTCGTTACAATGGTCAGGTGTTGGGCACCTTTGGCCGTTTCGGTGTGCTTTCGTTCAACGGCAACAAGATGATTACAACCTCTGGTGGTGGTGCGTTGATCTGCCGAAGCGATGAGGATGCGAATAATATCATGTGGCATGCAACTCAGGCGCGCGATGCGTATCCTTATTATCAGCATACGGAGATTGGTTACAACTACCGCATGAGTAATGTGTGTGCAGGTATTGGTCGTGGTCAGATGACTGTCCTTGATGCACATATTGCTCACCATAAGCATGTACAGGAACTTTACGAAGAGTTGCTTGCTGATGTACCGAGAATACATTTGCATAAGCAGCCGTCGGAGGAAAATGAAAATGGAGTTAAGAAGTACGATTCGAACTTTTGGCTTTGTGCAGCAACTCTTGATGAGGATGTGAAGATTCAGGGGCAGAAGAATGTATATAAGGAGGTTATCAAGACTGCCGTTGGTGGTGTTTCCGGTGTGGTCAAGTCGGTGGATAGTGCTGTTACTGACTGCCAGCCTAATGATAATGTGGAGGCTCTTAGAGTGTTTATGGCAGGTAAAAAAGTCGAGTGTCGTCCGGTATGGAAACCAATGCATAAACAACCCGTTTATGCTAATGCAGTTGCTTATACCAATGGCATTTCTGAAGAGATCTTCAAGGTTGGTTTCTGCTTGCCCGCAGGTCCTTATGTAACGGACGATGATGTTCATTATATCGTTGACTGTATTAAGGAGGCTATTGTAAAGTAACAAAAAAAATGGATATGAAGAGAACAATCAAAGTAATATGGAAGTTCGTGAGTTATTTTTTCTGGCCACAAAAAACTGATAAGAACAGATACGAAAGAACTCCTTATTTATTCTTAAAGTAATATTACTTGAATACAGATTTTTTATTTATGTATTAACTTTGTAAAAATCAGATTTTATGAACATGAGTGATTTTACTGTGATTTAGTTACTTTGTTATCAAATAGATGCTAATTGTAGAACGCTTCAAAGATGTTGATGTTTTATTTTCTTCCTCTACCGTTCTTAATTGAATTCACTGACATATAGAGGAACTTGATGAACTTAAGTTCTATTCTTGCGGATTTTTTTATATGAGGAGAGTTCTCTTTTTTGTGATAAAACCACAAATTGGTGAAGGGTGTTGATTCTTCTACTTGGAGATGGAATATTGCAAGAAATATATCTGTGGTATAAAGAAGCCAGTCTTAAGGTTACTTACTACTTTTATTACAATGGCAGTCTAGTAGTTGAATGTTTCTTTAATAGTTTTGCGGGTAGTATTATTGCGGCTAGGTATAATGTCTGCAAATTTTTTGAGTACGACGACTCTACTATTACGCGTTATGTCTGTATGGCTTATGCCCGGCATAAGTTCATTGTCGCCTTGCGGATTGATAGACATTCAACTGATATTGTGAATTTAAACTTTATTGGACGGAATCTGATTGTTGTATTTGTTTCTTAATCCGACAGGGAGTGGGTGATTGAGTATTGATATTGGGTGAGGTTTAGTAGTGACTTAAGCCTGTATCTGATGAGGCTCTCCATCATGCTTCGACTTTGTTCTTGAAAGCTGTTCGTTATGTCGTTAACGAATGGAAGGCTGTATGCCGTTATGTGCATAACGGTATGGTTGAAATTGCTAATAATGCCGCAGAGCGTATATGAAGCTTATCTGTCTGGGTCGGAAAACCTGTTTGTTCTGTGGCGCAGGGAAAGTTGCTAAGCATATTTCTTTGATTTACTCTCTTATAGAGACCTGTAGGATGAGCATGCTTCGTCCTGTTAAATATATTGCGGATGTTCTTAAACTCATCAGGGGTGAAACCAATTATGCATCACTTTTACCTGTGAAAATTACAAAATAGTTTAATTTTTAATCAAGAAAATATCTCAATGTGAGTTATGTACCTCTAGGGGTATTATAACCATATATTATTGGATGCTTGGCTTTTTATGATTTGGTCAAAAATAATATTTATCTTGTATCTTAGTTTTTTTTAATAAATTCGTTCTTGTAAAAGTCGCTAATGTCGTTTAAAACAATATTGGCAGCTTTTTATATATACTTTATTTATAGTGATTTATGATTTAATCTGAAATAACAGTCTGGGCTAACCTGTTTTCTTTGGTTATCCTTAAATGTATCCTCACTTTTGCACTGTTGATCAACACAAAACGAATAAAAATGAAGTTGAATTTAAAAGCAAAAGGAGGAAGATTATGCCTTTATTGTATTATGCGAGACAATCGCAATTGAAAACGAAAGAGGGTGTTAAGCAGTGGCATCTGGCATTGAAGAAAGTGGGAAGAGCTGTTAATCTGCAGCAGTTGGGAGAAATGGTGGCTGAAAAGTGTTCGGCAACACCGGGTGATGTACATAATGTGGTCAGAAACCTGATGTCGGTGATGCGTTTACAGTTGCTGAATAGCCGTACAGTCCGTCTGGATGGCTTGGGAACATTTACAGTGATTGCACGGACACGTGGAAAGGGTGTGGATGCAGAGAAGGATGTGAGTCCGAATCAGGTGACGTCATTACATTTTATGTTTACTCCTGAATATACACGTCCGGCTGCTCTGGGAACTACCCGAGCTTTGTGGCAGGGCGTTGAATTTGAGAAGTGGACAGGTAAGGATGCTGCC
>OGLP01000274.1_pt1 | contig 20902 bp, 15 predicted proteins | sample 1572841 | NCBI WGS metagenome assembly OGLP01 (sample SAMEA2581929, study PRJEB24529) | metagenome | biome: Human gut stool | place: China | collected 2011
TGGCGATATTAGCATTTCAAAAACCTGATAAAGTATTAATGTTGGAAGCGGACTCTAAATTCGGGAAATTCGAATTTCGTCCGTTGGAGCCTGGTTTCGGTATTACCGTAGGTAATGCACTGCGCCGCATCCTGCTTTCTTCATTGGAAGGTTTTGCCATCACTACTATCAAAATAGACGGTGTTGAGCATGAATTCTCCAGTGTTCCAGGAGTAAAAGAGGATGTTACTAACATTATCTTGAATCTGAAACAAGTGAGATTCAAGCAAGTAGTTGAAGAATTCGAGAGCGAGAAAGTAAGTATTACAATCGAGAATTCAAGTGAATTTAAAGCAGGTGACATAGGTAAGTATTTGACTGGATTTGAAGTGTTAAATCCTGAATTAGTTATTTGTCATTTAGATTCAAAATCAACTATGCAGATAGATATTACGATCAACAAAGGTCGTGGTTATGTTCCTGCTGACGAAAACCGCGAATATTGCACCGACGTGAACGTAATTCCTATCGATTCTATTTATACTCCGATACGTAATGTTAAGTATCAGGTAGAGAACTTCCGCGTTGAGCAGAAGACTGACTACGAAAAGCTGGTGCTTGAGATTACTACGGATGGTTCCATTCACCCGAAAGAAGCTCTGAAAGAAGCTGCTAAAATTCTGATTTATCACTTCATGCTCTTCTCTGATGAGAAGATTACGCTGGAAACTAATGATGTTGACGGTAATGAAGAGTTTGATGAGGAAGTATTGCACATGCGTCAGTTGCTGAAGACCAAGCTTGTTGATATGGATCTCTCGGTTCGTGCTCTCAACTGTTTGAAGGCTGCGGATGTAGAGACTTTGGGCGACTTGGTACAATTCAACAAGACCGATCTGCTGAAATTCAGAAATTTCGGAAAGAAATCGCTTACCGAGCTTGATGATTTGCTGGAAAGTCTGAATCTGTCGTTTGGAACTGATATTTCTAAATATAAATTAGATAAAGAATAAAAAATGAGACATAATAAAAAATTCAACCATTTGGGTCGTACTGCCTCTCATAGAAACGCTATGTTGGCTAATATGGCGTGTTCTTTGATCAAGCACAAAAGAATCACTACGACCGTTGCAAAGGCTAAAGCTTTGAAGAAGTTCGTTGAGCCTTTGATTACAAGAGCTAAGGATGATACGACAAATTCTCGTCGTGTTGTATTTAGCAATTTGCAAGACAAGTATGCTGTAACTGAGTTGTTCAAAGAAATCTCTGTGAAGATTGCTGATCGTCCGGGTGGTTACACTCGCATCATCAAGACTGGTAACCGTTTGGGTGACAATGCAGAAATGTGCTTCATTGAACTCGTTGACTACAACGAAAACATGGCTAAGGAAAAAGTTGCTAAGAAAGCTACCCGTACCCGCCGTTCAAAGAAGACTGCTGCTGAAGCTGCTCCCGTTGCTGAAACTGCGCCGGTTGCTGAAGCTCCTGCTGCTGAAGAAGCAAAAGCAGAATAATTCAACTATTCTTTTTATATATAGAAAGCCGTCCCAGCGATTGGGGCGGCTTTTTTGTTTATACTTTTATTTACATGAACAAACATTAAAAGATGTATGAGCAAAACAAATCTATGAAATAAACTGTTATATTTGCAGGTGTTTATGGGCAGATATTTAAAATTCATAGGGTTTCTGGTGCTTGCGTTTATTGTATGGCAAACATCGGGTGCTGCATTTGCCGACGGTAGTTCGGCAGGTGTGGAGGAGTCTGTGGATATCCGAACAGCGCCTGTTGCTGCACATCATCAGGAGGAGGCATGCTTCACTTCGCCCCGTTTGCCATATTTGCCGGTTGCGGAGTTGGCAAGCAACAACGGGCATGTGCAGTTGCTTACCATGTCCCGTATCCAGCGTTCTTATATTACCGAATATATCTTTTCCTTAAAGGACTGGGTGGACAAGATTGCCCAGCGTGAAGCGGTTCTATCGTTGCATAGAGAGAAGCTTTTTGATGCTACCGCTTACTATCGTTGCCAGCCTGTGTGCGAGTATTACATTTTCGCACTGCGGCGGATTCTGATTTAATGTATTATTGTCATTGTTTTTTCCCTTGAGTACGGGCATATAATGCTTGTATGGGGGAGATTGTACTCATTATTCACTATTTCAATATTCATTAATTCATAAAACTATTTATATTATGGCAACTCAAACTATCGACGCGACTCTTTTTGCGTCTTCACATCCTGATATTGCAAAGCGTACAAGTGTTTCCGGACTTATTATTTCTGTGGGGATGATGCTGGTGGGCATTCTTATTTTCGCATCTATTTTTGAGATGAGCGATAAGTCCTCTACTTTGAGTATGGGGCTGATGGTGCTGGGTACGGCATTGATTCTGTTGGGGGTGTTCCGTTTGTTCTGGAAATCAAAAGAAATCGTTTATCTGCCGACGGGAAGTGTGGCGAAGGAACGCAGTCTGTTTTTCGATTTGAAGCATATAGGAAAACTGACCGAGATGCTCGAAAGCGGTAAGCTCGACGGTGAAGCCGGTGTCAAGAGTGAGTCGAGTGGTAATGTACGTCTGGACGTTATGATTTCGCAAGACAATAAATTTGCTGCACTTCAATTGTTTCAGTTTGTGCCTTACACTTACACTCCGGTGACCTCGGTGTGCTACTTTACGGGTAATGAAGCTGCGGCGGTTTCGGCATTCTTGTCCAGATGCAAGGCGATGTAAGCGGATGCTGCGGGTAAGGAACCGTTAGGATATGGAGTGGGGATTAGTCGGCGACGGCAATCCCCATTTTTTTCATAAGGAAGCACGCATTCATGTTCTGCGCTACGCCAGGGCGGAGGCGGTAAGAGAATGTCAGCTCGTTGTCGGTGATATCCGCTTCGAAGCGGTAGTTGCAGATATTTTCGGGGAAGAGGTCGATGAGGGTGCCCAGCAATAAGTCGTGCGTGGCGATGATGCCGTTTGCCTGCAAGGCCATGAACTGCTTGATGAGTGCGAAAGACCCTTTCTGCTTATCCATTGAGTTTGTTCCTTTCAGTATTTCGTCGAGGATGATGAAGAGCTCCTCGCCCGATTGCAGCTTGTCGATGATGAGTTTCAGGCGTTTGAGTTCGGCAAAGAAGTAGGACTCGTTGTCGGTCAGGGAGTCGCTGGTGCGCAGGCTGGTGATGAGACGGGCGGGATACGCCTCCATCTCTTCCGCGCAGACGGGCATGCCGGTGCAGGCAAGCAGGTAGTTGATGCCTATCGTGCGCAGATAGGTGCTCTTTCCTGCCATGTTGGCGCCGGTGATGATGATGAAGAAAGGGCGTTTCTCCATGTCGATGTCGTTGCGGACACAGCGGTCGCGGTGCATCAGGGGATGTCCCAGGGCTTTTGCGCGAAGCATGAAACGGGTGTTGTTGCCGGTGTTTCCCGTATCAGCTTTCTTCGTATCGGAAGAGATGTTGACTTTGGCGGCAATCATATCGGCCTTGTCGAGCAGGGTGGGATAAGAATAGTCCGGATGATTATAGGCGAAGGTTGCCAGCGAGTTGAGGGCATCCATCTGTCCGAGGGCGCTGAGCCAATGCGGCAGTTCGCGGGCATATTGCTCTTTCCAGGCTTCGATGCGCATTATCTGTCGCAGTTCCCAAAAAAACAGACCGTTGAGAATGACGTACATGAATACGTTGTTGCGTTGGTCCAGTTCGTTCATCAGTTTGCTCAGCCGGCTGATGGCGAGGGAGGCTTTCCGTTGTTCGCCGCCAATTTCTTCTTTGATGCGTTTCAGCAGGTTGCATTGCATGGGTTGGGTTTCCATCAGTTTGAGCAGTCCGGCATACGTACCGAGGATTTGTAGCTTCTTGCCGTACACAGCCTGTATTTTGGTGATCTTTCCGGTAAAGGCGAATCCGGCGGTGACAAAGAGCGTCCAGATTACTCCCCACATGCTTGCGGGCAGATAACCGGTAAGCATAAGGAGCAGACAGATGCCGTTGATGCCGGTGACGGTTGCCGGCAGAAGTCGTAAGAACTTATTCTTGCGGAATACGCCGGGACTTGCCGCCCATGCTTTCAGTTCGGTTTCGTCGGCTGCTGTGCCTTTGTGCAGCATGCCGAGGATGCGGAAGTGCTGGCGGAATTGCAGTTCGGGAGCCAGTTCGCGTACGGCTGCCTGTCGTTCCAGTATATCCTCTTTCTTTTCGAGATGCTGTCCCAGCCAGTTTGCCAACAGGCGTTTTCCCGGTTCGGTGCAGGTGCGGTTGACGTACTGGAACAATGAATGTGTGCCGAATACGTCCAGATCGTAGGCATACAGGTGGGCGGGGTCGACAAACTCCTCGCCGGCATCGAAGCAGGACGTATCGTAATCTAGCGCGGCCAACTCCTGTCGGTTCACCTCTGCTCTCTTTTCCTGATAGTCTTTGCGGCGGAACAGGTTGTTGTGGTACTTTATCAGAAGGATGAACGGCAGCAGGGTGACGAGTGCGATTCCTGCCAGTATCGTCCAACTTTCCTCCCGGAAGTAGATAATCCCTGCGATTCCTGCCACGAACAGCAGCAACCGTAAGGAGCCGGTATGGTAAATTGCTTGCTGTATTTTGTTCGACTCTTGTTGTGCTTCCTCCGCAATGCGGCTGTATGTTGATTTTATTTTTTCAATGCTTTCCATTTATTCCCATGCTTTATAGATTGGCAAAGGTAAGTAAATATATGGTTTTCCTCTCCTAAGAAGATGTGAAATGCCAACGGTTGGTATTCAAAATACCACAGTTTGGTATTCGAAGTACCACAGTTTGGTACGAGGGCTACCACAGCTTGGTACAAGGACTACCACAGTTTGGTACGGCGTGTACCAAAGGTTGGTATTCGGTTGGTATCTGTATCTCGTTTGTAATCAGTAGTGTATCCCGGCAGTTCCAACAAGGGGTTCCCGCATTTCTGCTTTAGATGTTTTTGTCTGCGACAGAGAGGGTTGGGCAAGGCCGGTGCAGACATACGAAAATCATTTTATGGGCGATACGATGTTTTTTTCCTCTCTATGTTTGCTGAATAAGGATAAAAAATGTACCTTTCGCCTGGGTAAGTAAAGTTTCAGAAAGAAAGGGAAATGATATGAAAGTACGTTGGTTGTTAGGGATATTGGCATTATTGGGCTTGCCTTGCTCGGCTCAGCAGATAATGTATTCCAACTTGAAAGCGTTGGTGGAAGGCCGCGGAGATACGGTCACGATATTGAAAGTGGAGAAGCGTTCCAAGAATCAGATTTATCTGATGGGCGGTGCGGATTATCGTATAGAGGCGGAAGACAACTCCGGCTTGTGCCGTTATTTGAAATCACGTTGTTATGCGGTGCGGATGGATACGTCGCTCTACGTCAACTGCAAGAAGATGCGCTATAAGCGTTACCGTTTCGGCGGTTGGTATGCGCCTGCCATGTGGGTGAAAGGTAAGATTTATTTCTGTGCGCAACCTGTGGGGCAGGTCGCTGCAAGCACCGCAACCCCGCCCGATGCAACGAAGCTGGGTGGTGAAGTGGGGGATGCCATCAATGCTTCGGGGCTGGTCTTTGCGCGCGTGTATTATGAGTTGAATCCGGAAACGGGACGCTCGGAGTTTGTGGGCAGGGAGAAGATGCTGGAACTGCTGGCGGACTATCCTGCGCTGCAAGAAGCATTTGAAAAGGAAACGAGCGAGTCGGCGGAGGTCATCGGGAGATATCTGAGACAGCTCGAGTCTGAACCGACTTGTTCCACCGAATCAGCCCAAGCCCTTATCGAACTGACCAAGAAAGCAAGAAAGCGAGAAACGGTCATCTGCCTTCACAACAGGAGTGGGAAATATTGTTTGCCACCGATGGATATAAGCAGTTTTTTGACCGCCCTGTGGGGAAATCGCTGAAAAAAACTTTTAAGGCTTCTTATGAAATTGTTTTCGACCGGAATTTAAAGGCTGTTAAGGATAGTATCTTGTCCGTTCCCCTTCAGACGATGAAGAACAATGAAGATATCGTACGTTATTTTTGTATTCAAAATCTCAGCCGGTTTGGCGATGACCTTGATAGGCTCGATGACTATTTGGCAGGTTCTGCCCTCTCCGGCGCTTTTGTCCGTGGCAACAAGCAAGCCTTGAAATACTTACCGGATAGTTTTGCGATGCGACATCCCGATCACAGTAAATTCTACATTCTCTTGTTTACCCCCGAAGCCTGGTCGCTCAGCGGCAATGTATTTATGGATTTGAATTGTGTTTATAGTCAGGATGAAGAATCCCTGGTCAATCTGATAGGTCACGAACTGCATCACAGCTATCGTTGGGGCTATCTTCGAGAGAAATACAAAGACAGTGGAAGTCCTGTTGCGGCCGCGTTGAGCATGATGCAGTCGGAGGGTTGCGCTGATATTCTGAACAAGTTCGAGGGTCCTTATTCTATGAAAGACGCCGGACTTTTCGGTGAAGATGTGTTGAAACAGATGAACGAAAACTACTACAATACGCCGAAGCTACTGCAAAAGATAGATTCTTTGACGGTGGGTTACTCGAAAGGAACAGTGGACGCCGATGTCTATGGGCAGGTTGCCAAGTTGCCGGTTAACGGCGGACATCCGAATGGCTTTTATATGGCGACGCTCATCAAGCACCAACTCGGATTGCAGGCGATTGTCGACAATTCTGTGGAGCCGGTGATGTTTGTGGAAACCTATAACAAGGCTGCACGGAAAGCAGGTGATGAATATGTCTTTACTGATGAATTTGTGGCTTATGTAAAACAACAGTATAAGTTAATGGAGAAGTAATTTTTCTGACTTTATGATAAATAATCCCGGTGTTCTATTGTGAATACCGGGATTTATTTTTATATTGCGGCAGATACAGAGCTACATCTGCTGACAATTTGTAACTATTCACCTTATTATACTATGGAGATTACCTTAAGCAAAACACTGCCCCCTTATCCCGCCTTCGTAGAAGGCATCCGGCGGGCTCCCGACCGCGGCTACACCCTCGACCCGGCACAAACGGCTACGGCATTGAAGAATGCCCTGCGCTACATCCCTAAAGAACTGCACGAAACGCTTGCACCGGAGTTCATGGAAGAACTCCGCACGCGCGGACGCATCTACGGTTACCGTTACCGTCCGCAAGGCGACCTCAAGGCAAAGCCCATTGACGAATACAAAGGACGCTGCATCGAGGGCAAGGCCTTTCAGGTGATGATAGACAATAACCTCTGTTTCGACATCGCCCTCTATCCTTACGAACTCGTCACCTATGGCGAAACGGGACAGGTGTGCCAAAACTGGATGCAATACCGCCTGATAAAACAATACCTCGAAGTCCTCACCTGCGACCAGACGCTCGTCATCGAAAGCGGGCATCCGCTGGGGCTCTTCAAGTCGAAGCCCGAAGCGCCGCGCGTCATCATTACGAACGCCATCATGGTGGGGCTTTATGACAACCAGCAGGACTGGCACACAGCCATGCAGATGGGCGTTGCCAATTACGGGCAGATGACTGCCGGCGGGTGGATGTACATCGGTCCGCAGGGCATCGTGCATGGCACTTTCAATACCCTTCTGAACGCCGGGCGATTGAAACTCGGCATTCCGCAAGACGGCGACTTGCGCGGACGGCTTTTTGTATCCTCCGGTCTGGGTGGCATGAGTGGCGCCCAACCCAAAGCTGCCGAAATGTCGGGAGCTGCCGCTATCATAGCCGAAGTGGACGCTTCACGTATCGACACCCGTCATCGTCAGGGATGGGTGGGGCACGTGACAGATTCGCTGCCGCATGCCTTCTCACTGGCCAAAGAGGCCATGGACAGTCGCACCCCCATTTCCATTGCCTATCATGGCAATGTGGTGGACCTCTTGGAATATGCCGCAAAAGAACAGGTACACATAGATCTGCTATCCGACCAGACATCCTGCCATGCCGCCTACGACGGCGGCTACTGTCCCGCAGGGCTGACCTTTGAGGAGCGTACCCGGATGCTGCACGAGAACCCGGCGGAATTCCGCCGTAAGGTGGATGCCACGCTGAAACGCCATTTTCTTGCCATAAAAGAGCTCGTGGGGCGGGGCACGTACTTCTTCGATTACGGCAACTCCTTTATGAAAGCCGTCTACGATGCCGGCGTCACCGAAATAGCGCGCAACGGCAGTGATAAGAACGGGTTCATCTTCCCCAGCTATGTGGAAGACATCATGGGCCCCGAACTCTTTGATTACGGTTACGGGCCTTTCCGCTGGGTGTGTCTCAGTGGCAGGCACGAAGACCTGGTGAAGACCGACCGGGCGGCCATGGAGTGTATCGATCCCAAGCGCCGCGGACAGGACTTGGATAATTACAATTGGATTCGCGATGCCGAAAAGAATAATCTGGTGGTGGGCACGCAGGCGCGTATCCTCTATCAGGATGCCGAAGGACGCATGAAGATTGCACTCCGCTTCAACGAGATGGTGCGCCGGGGCGAGGTAGGCCCGATTATGCTGGGACGCGACCACCACGATGTCAGCGGTACGGATTCCCCTTTCCGCGAGACATCCAACATCAAGGACGGCAGCAACGTAATGGCGGACATGGCTGTGCAATGCTTTGCCGGTAACTGTGCGCGGGGCATGAGCCTTGTGGCGCTGCACAATGGCGGCGGAGTGGGCATAGGCAAAGCCATCAACGGCGGCTTCGGCATGGTGTGCGACGGCTCCGAAAGGGTGGACGAAATTCTGCGTTCCGCCATGCTTTGGGATGTTATGGGCGGCGTGGCACGCCGTTCGTGGGCACGCAACGAGCATGCCATGGAAACCAGCGAGGAGTTCAACCGCACCCATTCGGATGGCTACCACATCACGATTCCTTACGTGGCGGATGAAGAACTGATTGATAGATATATAAAACAATAATAACAGGCTTGTTATAGGGGAGATAAGGGTATAAGAGATTGGGTCTGTTCTTTTGTTCTTATGTCTGAGAGAAAGAATATGCCAATCTAAAAATAATATATCTGTATCCTCGTGTTAGCAAACTAAAAACATAACCATTATGAACCGAATCGTAGAATGTGTCCCCAATTTCAGTGAGGGACGCGACTTGCAGAAAATAGACCGGATTGTAGCCCCGTTTCGTGGCAGGCAGGGTGTCAAGTTGTTGGATTACAGTAACGATGAAGACCACAACCGCCTCGTCGTCACCGTAGTGGGCGAACCCGAACCGCTGCGCGATGCTGTGCTTGAGGCTATCGGCGTGGCAGTGGAGCTCATCGACCTGAACAAGCATCAGGGACAGCATCCCCGTATGGGTGCGGTGGACGTTGTGCCCTTCATTCCTATTAAGAATGTAACGATGGAAGAAGCCGTTGCGCTCTCCAAAGAAGTGGGCGGGGAAGTGGCGAAACGTTATAACCTGCCTGTGTTCCTTTACGAGAAATCCGCATCAGCCCCTCACCGGGAAAACCTTGCGGCTGTCCGGAAAGGCGAGTTCGAGGGTATGGCGGAGAAAATAAAACTCCCCGAATGGCAGCCCGACTTCGGCCCCGCCGAGCGGCATCCCACTGCGGGAACGGTGGCGGTTGGCGCGCGTATGCCGCTGGTGGCCTATAACATCAACCTGAATACGCCGAGTCTGGAGATTGCGCACAATATTGCCAAGAAGATACGCTTCATCGGCGGCGGCCTGCGCTATTGCAAGGCCATGGGAGTGGAGTTGAAAGACCGGGGAATCACGCAGGTGTCTATCAATATGACCGACTATACCCGTACCGCCCTTTATCGCGCCTTCGAATTGGTACGCATCGAAGCGCGCCGCTACGGTGTCAGTATCGTGGGCAGTGAGATTATCGGCCTTGTGCCCATGGAAGCGCTGATTGATACGGCTTCCTATTACCTCGGACTGGAGAACTTCTCGATGCAGCAGGTGCTCGAAGCCCGGATAATGGAGTGAGTGCCCGACGTGTGAATAGCACACAACTGTCTTTCAGTGATCAATGTTCTGAACTTTAAATGAAACAGAAACAAATATGACGGAGAATCTTATCATCTTCAACGCTCGTGTCGTCACTCCCATCGGCTTTTCCGCCTGTTGTGGCAGGGAAATGGAAGAGATCTGCATCATGGATGACGCTACGGTGGAAGTCACCGGCGGCGTCATCACCTACGTAGGCCCTAATCGTGGCGAGGACCGCGACGGATACTATCAGCGCTACTGGCACTACAACGCCCGGGGCAAATGCCTTCTGCCCGGCTTTGTGGACTCGCATACGCACTTCGTTTTTGGCGGGGAGCGTGCCGAGGAGTTCTCATGGCGCTTGAAGGGCGAAAGCTACATGTCCATTATGGAGCGCGGAGGAGGCATTGTCAGCACAGTGGCTGCCACCCGCAACAGCAACTTCATCCAGTTGCGCGGCAAGGCGGAGGGCTTCTTGAAGCAGATGAGCGTCATGGGAGTGACCACCGTCGAGGGAAAAAGCGGTTACGGCTTGGACAAGGAGACCGAGCTGCTGCAACTCCGCGTCATGCGCAGCCTGAACAATGACGAGCACAAGCGGGTGGACATCGTTTCCACTTTTCTTGGCGCACATGCAGTGCCGCAAGAGTATGTCGGGCGTACGGACGATTATGTGGATTTCATCATTCGCGAAGTGATGCCCGCCGTCGTTCAGAACCGGTTGGCAGAGTTTTGCGATGTCTTTTGCGAGCAGGGCGTGTTCTCCATCGGGCAGTCCCGCCGACTGCTGACTGCCGCTCGTGATATGGGATTGGCGCTGAAGCTCCATGCCGATGAAATAGTGCCGCTGGGCGGTGCGGGACTGGCTGCGGAACTTTCCGCCGTATCCGCCGACCACCTGCTGCACGCTTCCGATGCCGACATCCATGCCATGGCGGACAAAGGCGTGGTTGCCACCTTGCTCCCTCTTACCGCCTTTGCCCTGAAAGAACCTTATGCCCGCGGGCGCGAGATGATTGACGCCGGCTGTGCCGTAGCACTGGCCACCGACCTTAATCCCGGCAGTTGCTTCTCCGGTTCCATCCCGCTCACTATCGCACTGGCTTGCATCTATATGAAGATGAGTGTCGAGGAGACCATTACCGCCCTTACCCTGAACGGCGCCGCCGCCCTGAATCGTGCCGGCAGCATCGGCAGCATAGAGGTGGGAAAGAAAGGGGACTTTGTGGTCCTGAATACGGATAATTATCATTTCCTGCCCTATTATGTGGGCATGAATTGTGTGCACGCTACGGTGAAGGAGGGCGTACTCCACCCGGTGCTTTAGCGGTGCGTTAATAGCGAATTGATACCTAATTGTGTAATACCTAATAATAATTTAATCCCATGTTAGTCGATTTAACAGTCAAAGAGTTTTTGAATAAAGTGGCGGGCAGCGACCCCGTCCCCGGCGGCGGAAGCATTGCCGCATTGAATGGCGCCATTGCTTCGGCTTTGGCGGCAATGGTAGCCAATCTCACTGTCGGCAAGAAAGGCTATGAGGCGCACGAGGAGCTGATGCAGCATATTGCGGGAGTGGCATTGCAGGAGAAAGACACCTTCATCGAAGACATTGACCGCGACTCCGAAGCGTACGACAGTGTATTTGCCTGCTTCAAGATGCCGAAAGCCACCGACGAGGAGAAGGCCGCCCGCAGCGCCGCCATTCAGGAAGCCACCAAGTTTGCAGCCCTCGTGCCCATGCAGGTGGCACGTAATGCCTACGAACTGATGACTGTCATCATGGATGTGGCACGCCTGGGCAATCGTAATGCCGTAACCGATGCCTGCGTGGCGATGATGTCCGCCCGCTCTGCCGTATTGGGGGCATTGATGAATGTGCGCATCAACCTCGGTTCGCTCAAAGATAAAGAGTTCGTTGCCAAGCTGCAGGCCGAAGCCTGTGAGCTGGAACGCCTTGCCTGTGCCAAAGAGAAAGAATTGTTGGACGAAATCAATGAGGAGCTCAAAGTATGAAGAATGTCTACTATGTCGGTTCGGGCGAGCTGACCTTCGACCTTATCGAACGCATCATCAACGAGAACCTGAAACTTGAGTTGGCTCCCGAAGCCAAAGAACGCATACAGAAATGCCGCGACTATCTAGATAAGAAAACCGCCGAATCCGCCGAACCTCTCTACGGGATCACCACCGGCTTCGGCTCCCTGTGCAGCAAAAGCATCTCGTCCGACGAACTGGGCACCTTGCAGGAGAACCTCATCAAAAGCCATGCTTGCAGCGTGGGCGAGGAGATCCGTCCTGTCATCATCAAACTGATGATGCTGCTCAAGGCGCATGCGCTTTCATTGGGGCACAGCGGCGTGCAGGTCATTACCGTACAGCGCATCCTCGACTTCTTCAACAACGACGTGATGCCTATTGTCTACGACCGCGGCTCCTTGGGAGCATCGGGCGACCTTGCTCCGCTTGCCAATCTTTTCCTGCCTCTTATCGGTGTGGGTGACGTGTACTATAAAGGCCGGAAGCGCGAGGCTATCAGCGTACTCGATGAATTCGGCTGGGAGCCCGTCAAACTGATGAGCAAGGAAGGCCTTGCCTTGCTGAACGGTACGCAATTCATGAGCGCCAACGGTGTCTTTGCCATTCTTAAAGCTTTCCGCCTCTCCAAGAAAGCCGACCTGATAGCCGCCCTCTCCCTGGAAGCCTTTGACGGTCGCATCGACCCGTTCATGGATTGCATCCAGCAAATCCGTCCCCACAAAGGACAAATCGAAACGGGCGAGAACTTCCGCAAACTGCTGGAGGGCAGCGAACTCATCGCCCGCCCCGGCAAGCATGTGCAGGATCCGTATTCTTTCCGTTGCATTCCGCAGGTGCATGGCGCAACGAAGGATGCTATCCGGTATGTCTCTTCGGTTTTGCTGACGGAGATTAATTCTGTGACGGACAATCCTACCATCTTTCCGGATGAAGACCGTATCATCTCCGGCGGAAACTTTCATGGGCAGCCGTTGGCTATCTCGTACGATTTCTTAGGAATCGCCCTTGCCGAACTGGGAAATATCTCCGAACGCCGTATCGCCCAGCTCATCATGGGACTGCGGGGACTGCCGGAGTTTCTGGTTGCCAATCCCGGCCTGAACTCCGGGTTTATGATTCCTCAATATGCCGCCGCCTCTATGGTGAGCCAGAACAAGATGTACTGCTATGCTGCCAGCAGCGACTCTATCGTGTCCAGCAACGGACAGGAGGACCATGTCAGTATGGGAGCCAACGCAGCCACGAAGCTCTACCGCATCATGGACAACTTGGAACACATCCTTGCCATCGAACTGATGAATGCTGCACAGGGCATTGATTTCCGCCGCCCGCAAAAAACCTCGCCTCTCTTGGAAGGCTTCCTGCGCGAATACCGCAAAGAGGTTCCTTTTGTGAAAGACGACATTGTGATGTACAAGGAAATTCATAAAACAGTGGCGTTCCTGAGCCGGACCAAGTTTGATTATTAGGAATCTTCCCAATAAATCTGCGAGAACACTAATTTTTATTAATCGTTTAACAAAAGAAAGAAAACTTAATTGGCGAATTAAGTTTTCTTTCTATATTTGCTTCGTTTTATTTCCAAAATGAATAAAAAGAGTTTTTGAAATTTAAAAGGAAGAGAAATGAGCGAATATACCAAGCACCTTACTCCTCGTCCGGAACTGAGAGAACGGATCATTGATACTGCGGTGAAGGCCTTTGCTGCGCAAGGTATCAAAAGTATTACGATGGATGACATTGCAACTTCGTTGGGCATCTCCAAGCGTACTCTGTATGAGGTGTTTCCTGATAAGGAGACCTTGCTGGAAGAGTGTATCCTGAGAGGTCAGAAGGAGGGGGATGAATATCTGAAGAATGTGCTTGCTACATCCGAGAATGTATTGGAAGTCCTGTTGAAATGCTACCAGCGCAGTATCGAAAAGTTCCATGCCACCAACAAGAAGTTTTTTGAGGACATCAAGAAGTATCCTAAAGCCTATAAGCTGATGACCAAACGGCATGATCAAGACTCGGAAGAAACGGTGAACTTTTTCAAGGAAGGCGTGAAGCAGGGCATCTTCCGCGATGATGTGAATTTTGCCATTATCAATCTGTTGGTAAGGGAGCAGATTGACTTGCTGATGAATACGGATATTTGCAAGGAGTATTCGTTCCTTGAAGTTTATGAGTCTATCATGTTCACTTTCCTCCGGGGAATTTCTACGGAGAAAGGGGCGCATGAGTTGGAGGTGTTCATCCGGGAATACCGCAAAAAGATAATCTCCGGAAATAGCGAGACAGAGAACAAATAGAAAACGATTAATTCTTTTATGAAGATGCAGAGATTTTTTGAGGGTAAGAAATGGGTATTGGCCGTTGCCATAGTGTTGGTTGGTGCTTATGCACGAGCACAAGGGACGAAAGATACTTTGACCCTGAACCTTGCCAAAGCCATAGAGATTGCTTTGAGCGACAATCCTACTATTAAAGTGGCGGAAGAGGAGATTGCACTGAAAAAGGTGAGCCATAAGGAAACCTGGCAAAACCTGTTGCCCGAAGCGAGCATTTCGGGAAGTATGAGCCACACTATTACGGCGCCGCAGTTCAGTATCGGCGACCAGACTGTGAAGATGGGTAAAGACAAGGCGAACACAGCCACCGGAGCGTTGAACATAAGTCTGCCCCTGTTTGCACCGGCAGTGTATCGCGCCATGTCGATGACAAAAACGGACATTGAGCTGGCGGTAGAGAAGTCGCGTGCCTCCAAACAGGATTTGGTGAACCAGGTGACCAAGGCCTACTATCAGTTGATGTTGTCGCAGGACTCATACGATGTTCTGCAAAAAAGCTATAAACTGGCAGAAGACAATTATAACATAGTCAACGCTAAATACCGGCAGGGTGCGGTGAGTGAATTTGACAAAATCAGCGCCGAGGTACAGATGCGCAGCGTGAAGCCGAGTGTCATTTCGGCCGGAAACGCTGTGACGCTCTCCAAATTGCAACTCAAAGTATTGATGGGTATAACGGCCGATCTGGATATTAAGATAGACGACAGTCTGGCGGCTTATGAGGGAGTTGTGTTTGCCAATCAGTTGGATAATGCGACGCACGAAGGCTTGGTGAACAATACCACGATGAAGCAACTGGAGTTGAACCGCCTGATGCTTCAGAAGAACATCAAGTCCTTGCGCACCAACTTCATGCCGACACTGGCTTTGGGCTATTCTTATCAGTATCAGTCCATGAACAACGACAGTTGGAATGTATTCAACTACAACTACGGAAGCAGTTCTTCGCTGGTGTTCAGTTTGAGTATTCCTTTATACAAGGCAAGCAACTTTACAAAACTGAAATCCAACCGCATCCAGATGCGCCAGTTGGACCAGAACCGCATCGATACGGAACGCAAGCTGAATATGCAGATTACCAGCTATCAGGATAATATGGCAGCCAGCTCGGAACAGGTGTCCAGCAACAAGGAGAATGTGATGCAGGCCGAAAAGGCGGTGCAGATTGCCGGCAAACGCTACGAGGTGGGCAAAGGAACTGTGCTTGAACTGAACACCTCGCAAGTGCAGCTCACTGAGGCCGAGTTGACTTACAACCAATCTATATACGATTATTTGGTGGCTAAAGCCGATCTTGACCAAGTGTTGGGAAGAGATTACATAAGCAAAGATCAGAAATAAAAATCAGAACAACGATATGAAGAAAAGTTTTCAAATGATTGCCCTGCTTGTAGTAGCACTGTTGGGCGCTTGCAGCGGCGGGAAGGACAAGGCTGTCGCTGAACATGTGGATGAAAAGCCGAGAGTGAAGCTGGCGGATGTGAAAGCGCGTCCGGTAGAACAGATCCATGAATACACCGCTACTGTCGAAGCAGAGGTGAAGAACAATATAGCTCCTTCGTCTCCGGTGCGTATAGACAGGATATTGGTGGAAGTGGGCGACCGCGTATCCAAAGGCCAGAAGCTGGTCAGCATGGATGAGGCCAACCTGAAACAAACCAAGTTCCAGTTGGATAACCAGGAGATTGAGTTCAAGCGTATGGACGAACTGTACAAAGTGGGCGGTGCATCCAAGTCGGAATGGGATGCAGCCAAAATGGCTTTGGACATAAAGGAGACGGCCTATCGCAACCTCTTGGAAAACACCTCGTTGCTCAGCCCGATAAACGGTGTTGTAACAGCCCGTAATTATGACAACGGCGACATGTACAGCGGCGGGGAACCTGTGTTGGTGGTGGAACAGATCACTCCGGTGAAACTGCTCATCAACGTTTCCGAAACCTATTTCACCCAAGTGAAGAAAGGCGCTCCCGTAGCGGTGAAGCTGGATGTCTATGGCGACGAACCGTTTGAAGGTTACATCAGCTTGGTTTATCCTACGGTAGACCCGAATACACGCACTTTCCCTGTGGAGATTAAACTCTCCAATAAGGACCAGCGCGTGCGTCCCGGAATGTTTGCCCGCGCCACACTTAATTTCGGCTCTAAGGACAATGTGGTTGTGCCCGACTTGGCCATCGTGAAACAATCCGGTTCGGGCGACCGCTACGTGTATGTCTACAAAGACGGCAAAGTAACCTATAATAAGGTGGAACTCGGACGCCGCATGGGTGCTGAATACGAGTTGATTTCCGGTGTGCCTGACAATTCACAGGTAGTTATAGCCGGACAGACCAAGCTGGTGAACGGCATGGAAGTAGAAGTAGAGAAATAATCACTAAAAACTAATAACATGAGTTTATACGAAGGTGCGGTTAAGAAACCGATTATGACTTCGCTCTGCTTTCTGGCAGTGGTGATATTTGGTCTGTTCTCTTTGTCCAAATTGCCTATCGACTTGTATCCGGACATTGATACGAATACGATTATGGTGATGACGGCCTATCCGGGAGCCAGTGCTTCGGATATCGAGAACAATGTGACCCGTCCGTTGGAGAATGTTTTGAACTCTGTCAGTGATTTGAAGCACATCACTTCCCGTTCTTCGGAGAATATGTCGCTGATTACACTGGAGTTTGAGTTCGGTAATGATATTGACGTGTTGACGAATGATGTGCGTGACAAGCTGGATATGGTAAGTTCCGAACTTCCCGATGATGTGGAGAACCCTATCATCTTTAAGTTCAGTACGGATATGATCCCTATCGTGCTGCTGTCCGTACAGGCCAACGAGAGCCAGTCGGCACTTTATAAGATACTGGATGATCGTGTGGTAAATCCCTTGGCGCGTATTCCCGGTGTGGGTACGGTGTCCATCAGCGGTGCGCCGCAGCGTGAAATCCAAGTGTATTGCGACCCTTATAAGCTGGAAGCATACAATCTGAGCATCGAAACAATCAGTTCCATTATCGGGGCTGAGAACAGGAATATACCGGGCGGTAACTTCGATATCGGTAATGAAACCTATTCATTGCGTGTGGAGGGTGAGTTCGACGACTCCGGCGAGTTGGCGAATGTGGTTGTAGGTACGTATAATGGCGCTACGGTCTATCTGCGTGATGTTGCCAAGATAGTGGACACCGTAGAAGAGCGTGCGCAGGAAACCTATAATAACGGTGTGCAAGGTGCCATGATCGTCGTTCAGAAGCAGTCGGGAGCCAATTCGGTAGAAATCTCCAAAAAGGTGCAGGATGCATTGCCCCGTTTGCAGAAGAACCTGCCGAGCGACGTGAAGTTGGGCGTCATTGTAGATACCTCTGAAAACATCCTGAACACCATCGACAGTTTGACGGAGACGGTTATGTATGCCTTGCTCTTCGTTGTGATTGTGGTGTTCTTGTTCTTAGGACGCTGGCGTGCCACGCTGATCATCTGTATCACGATTCCGCTTTCTCTGATTGCTTCATTCATATATCTGGCAATTTCGGGGAATACGATTAATATCATTTCGCTTTCATCGCTTTCCATTGCTATCGGTATGGTGGTGGACGATGCCATTGTGGTATTGGAGAATGTCACGACACACATCGAGCGCGGCTCCGACCCGAAGCAGGCGTCTGTGCATGGCACGAACGAGGTGGCTATCTCCGTTGTGGCTTCTACACTGACGATGATTGCCGTATTCTTCCCGTTGACGATGGTGACCGGTATGTCCGGTGTGCTGTTCAAGCAGTTGGGCTGGATGATGTGTGCCATTATGTTTGTATCCACTGTCTCCGCTTTGACGCTGACGCCGATGCTTTGTTCGCAACTGCTCCGTTTGCAGCGCAAGCAGTCTAAGGTGTTCCGGATATTCTTCGGCCCGATAGAACATGCATTGGACGGATTGGACAACTGGTATGCGCGTATGCTCAATTGGGCAGTCCGTCACCGCATGGTGGTTCTTGCAGGTTGCGTGGTATTCTTTATTCTGAGTTTGCTTTGTGCAAAGACCATCGGTACGGAGTTCTTCCCGGCGCAGGATAACGCCCGTATCGCTGTGCAATTGGAACTGCCTATCGGAACCCGTAAGGAAGTGGCGCAGGAGGTATCGGAGAAGCTGACCAGACAGTGGCTTGAGAAGTATAAAGGTATTATGAAGGTATGTAACTATACGGTGGGACAGGCCGACTCGGATAATACCTGGGCATCCATGCAGGACAACGGTTCGCACATCATCTCCTTCAACATCAGTCTGGTAGACCCGGACGAGCGTAATGTTACGTTGGAAACTGTCTGTGATGAAATGCGCGAAGACCTGAAGGCCTATCCGGAATTCAGTAAGGCGCAGGTCATTTTCGGAGGTAGCAATACGGGTATGTCTGCCCAGGCATCTGCCGATTTTGAAGTGTACGGTTACAGCATGGAAGAAACCGACAGCGTTGCCGCCCGCCTGAAACGTGAACTGCTGAAGGTGAAAGGTGTGTCCGAGGTCAACATCAGCCGTAGTGATTACCAGCCTGAGTATCAGGTAGACTTTGATCGTGAGAAGCTGGCGCTTCATGGACTGAACTTGTCTACCGCCGCTACCTATCTGCGTAACCGTATCAATGGTGCGACGGCTTCCAAATATCGTGAAGACGGTGATGAGTACGACATCAAGGTGCGCTATGCTCCAGAATACCGCACCAGCCTTGAAAGCATCGAGAATATATTGGTCTATAATGCCAAAGGCGAAGGGGTGCGTATCAAAGACCTGGGAAAGGTTGTAGAACGTTTTGCTCCGCCTACTATCGAGCGTAAAGACCGCGAGCGTATCGTGACGGTATCCGCCGTTATCTCCGGCGCTCCGTTGGGCGATGTGGTGGCTGCGGGCAATGCGATTATAGATAAGTTGGAGAAACCCTCGGACATAACCATTCAGGTGTCGGGTTCCTTTGAGGACCAGCAGGATTCGTTCCGCGATTTGGGAACATTGGGTGTCTTGATCATTGTGCTTGTGTTCATCGTGATGGCCGCCCAATTCGAGTCCCTTACTTATCCGTTTATCCTGATCCTCTCGGTGCCGTTCGCTATGAGTGGCGTGTTGATGGCGTTGTTCATCACCAACACTACGTTGAGTGTAATGAGTTTGCTGGGTAGCATCATGTTGATCGGTATCGTGGTGAAGAACGGTATCGTGCTCATCGACTACACTATCCTTTGCCGAGAACGCGGGCAGTCGGTGCTGAATGCCGTAGTTACGGCCGGCAAGAGCCGTCTCCGTCCGGTGTTGATGACTACCATGACTACCATTCTCGGTATGATTCCGATGGCCGTCAGCACAGGGCAGGGTTCTGAGATGTGGAGTCCCATGGCGATTGCCGTAATCGGCGGTCTGGCGGTTTCCACGATCCTCACTTTGATTTATGTTCCTACGATGTACTGTATCTTTGGTGGGGTGGGCATCAAACGCCAGCGCCGTAAGATGCACAAGCAACTGGATGCTTACTTTGAGGAACAGAAACAGACCAATAATTAATCAGTTGACATTTAATAGTTGAATAATGAAATCAGTATTAATCACATTCGATCAAGCATACTATGAGCGTATCATCGCTACGCTCGACAGGCTGAATTGCAGGGGCTTCACTTACTGGGAGCAAGTTCGCGGACGCGGTTCCAAAACCGGAGAGCCTCATTATGGCAGTCATGCCTGGCCTTCCATGTGTTCCGCCGTCCTGACGATGGTGGAGGATGAGAGGGTGGACCCTCTGCTGGAAGTCCTTCATAACATGGACAAGCAGACCGAGCAGCTGGGGCTTCGGGCATTCGTCTGGAACATTGAGAAGACCATTTAAGATCTCTGTTGCATAAAAAGCGTTTATCCCTGCAGGAAATATCTTTTTCCTGCAGGGATAATTCTTTTTGGCAGGAAGATATTTATTTTCATCCGATTCTCTATCTTTGCGACCGGATTGGTTATGGAAAAGAGTGTTTTGAAACATACAGGCTGGTTGATGTTTATTGTGGTGGCCGTACTTCTGCTGATGGGATTGTTGCCGGGAACCACGATAGGCACTCATGTGCTGAGGCGTGTGGACATACTGGGTGATGTACGCCCTTCCCCGGAAGCGGTGAGCGAACCGGATACCCTGTTGCCGCCACCCCCGAAAGTGAAGCCCGCCTTTGTGGACACTTGCCGCAGCGGAATGACCTGCATTGAAGATTACAGTGACTCCACCCTGCGCGGAATGACGCCTTTCTATCGCGCGTTGGATGAGCTGGCCGCAAATCCCCGTCTGGTGCGCATCGCCTACTTCGGCGATTCTTTCATAGAGGCGGACATTCTTACGGCTGACCTGCGTGCCATGTTGCAGGAACGTTATGGCGGATGCGGGGTGGGCTTTGTGACAATCACTTCCATGACCAGCGGTTACCGCCCTACGGTGCGGCATAGCTTTAACGGCTGGCAGAGCCATTCCATTATGGATTCGGTGTTCTTCGACCGTAGCAAACAGGGAATTTCGGGACACTACTTCATTCCCAATCCCGGTGCTTATGTAGAACTTCGCGGGCAGAAGAACTATGCGTCCCGGCTTGATACCTGCGAG
>OGLP01000298.1_pt1 | contig 19813 bp, 15 predicted proteins | sample 1572841 | NCBI WGS metagenome assembly OGLP01 (sample SAMEA2581929, study PRJEB24529) | metagenome | biome: Human gut stool | place: China | collected 2011
GCAATGCACTGTGCGGCTTCTTTGCCGAAAACGGCATCCAGCCTTACAACGAAGAGACCGGCCGGGGCCTGGTGCGGCACATCTTCCTGCGGCGGGGCGCGCACAGCGGACAGATCATGGTGTGTCTGGTGTGCACCCGCCCGAACCTCCCCCACGCCGATGCGCTGTGCACCCGTCTGCGGGAGCAGTTTGCGGACATTGCCACCATCCTGCTCAATGTCAACAGCAAAAACACCAACGTGATCCTGGGCACCGAGACCCACACCCTGTACGGGCCGGGCTACATCGAAGATACGCTCTGCGGGGTTCCGGTGCAGCTGGGGCCGCTGTCGTTCTACCAGGTGAACACGCTGGCCGCCGAGCGGCTGTACGGCATTGCCGCACAGTACGCCCAGCTGACCCCGGATGACCTGTTGCTGGACCTCTACTGCGGCATGGGTACCATCGGTCTCTCCATGGCCGACCGCTGCCGGGAGCTCATCGGCGTGGAGATCGTGCCTGAGGCTATTGACAGCGCCAAGGCCAACGCCGCCCGGATGGGCGACGCCGTCGCCGCCAAGAGCCGCTTCTTCTGCGCCGACGCCGGTCAGGCTGCGGCCCGCCTCGCCGCTGAGGGCCTGCGTCCTGATGTCATCATGCTCGACCCGCCCCGCAAGGGCTGCGACGAGACGACCCTTTCCGCCGTCGTCCAGATGTCCCCCCGCCGGGTGGTCTACGTCAGCTGCAACCCCGCCACCGCCGCCCGCGATGCCGCCTGGCTGGAGCAGAACGGCTACCACACCGAGAAGGTGCAGCCCGTGGATCTGTTCCCGAGGACGAAGCATGTGGAAGCGATAGTTTCGCTACAAAGAGAAATCTAGTAGAAATCCTCCGTTTTACGTTATTTTCTCGTCACGTTGTGTTCGATGGCGAGGGCGATAAACTCCGCAATAAACGCATTGAAAATCACATCACCGTTTCGGTGGTAATTGATATGGAGTGCGGAAACACAAAGAATTGAATATCTAACAATCGGCATAGCCGTAGACTTTCACAAAAAGCCTGCGGCTTTTTCTTTGCCCAAAAACAGAAAGGAGGCATCCGTGAAATGGCAGTTTTTCGGGTAGAAAAGAACAGCGGCTACACGGTCATGTCAAACCACCACCTGCGGAACCGGGCCTTGTCCCTGAAAGCCAAAGGCTTACTCTCCCAAATGCTCTCCCTGCCGGAAGATTGGGACTACACCCTGCAAGGGCTGGCCCGTATCAACCGGGAAAGCATTGACGCGATACGGCAGGCCATCCGGGAACTGGAACAGGCAGGCTACATCCAGCGTTCCAGAGAACGGGACGAGAAAGGACGGCTGCGCGGCGCGGACTATGTGATCTTCGAGCTGCCGCAGCCTGTTCCTGCATCGGTTTCACCTACATTGGAAAATCCAACGTTGGAGAATCCCACGCAGGAAAACCCTACGTTGGAAAATCCAATGCAATTAAATAAAGATAAACTAATTACAGAAAAACAAAAGAAAGAGGGATTAAATACCGATTCCATTCCTATCCATTCCCCAAACCCCTTGCCTTTGGACGAGGACGAGACAGCGGCATCGCTGCCGGAACGGACAGGAAGCCGAAAGGAAGCGGCCTATCAAATCTACCGGGACCTGATTTTGGAGAACATCGAGTATGACACCCTCATCCAGAATCCCCGGATAGACCGGGAACAGCTGGACGAAATCGTGGACATCCTGCTGGAAACGGTCTGCACTTCCCGCAAGTCCATCCGGGTGGCCGGGGACGATTACCCGGCAGAGTTGGTCAAGGCGAAATTCTTGAAGCTGGACAGCCATCACATCGAGTTCGTCATGGACTGCCTGCGGGATAACACCACCAAAGTCCGCAACATCAAGCAATACCTGCGGGCCATGCTGTTCAACGCCCCCAGCACCATCAACAGCTACTATGCGTCCCTTGTGGCTCACGATATGGCGCAGCCCGATTGGGGCCGCCCGCCCAACACCTGACCGAAAGGAGTACCCATCCATGAGAACACTTTACCTGCGGCGGCTGGTGGTTCCACCCTAGCTGCCGCTCTGAATTTTCTGCAACAAGGAGGGATTCATATTGCAGGAAGAAGTCACCCAGAAAACCATTGCCCTGTCCATGAAAACGGGCAAGCTCACCGCCCAAGCCCTGCAAGCTGCGTTGAAAAAATACTTGCAGCACCGGGCCAAGGGGCCAAAGCTGCATCACGGCAAGCAAAGCCTGAAACAGCTGAAAGCCCACGGCGCGGCTCTGACCAACATTGAAGTCACGGAAGCGAACATCGGGGCGTTCAATCCCTGTGCCAAGAAGTACGGCGTGGACTTCACCTTGCGCAAGGACAAGACCACCCAGCCGCCCCACTACATCGTGATCTTCAAGGCCAAGGATGCGGACAATCTGGAACAGGCGTTCCGGGAGTTCACCGCCAAAACGCTCTCCAAGGAGCAGCGGCCCTCCATCCGCAAAGTGCTGGCAGCAGCCAAGCAGAAAGCCGCCCAGCAGCCGAAACGTGCGAAGGAAAAAATCAAGCAAAGGGGGCTGGAACGATGAAGCCTGAACTGAAAAAGCTGCTGGTGCTGAACCTGCCGTATCTGCTGTTCGTGTACCTGTTCGCCAAATGCGGGCAGGCGTACCGTTTGGCTGCGGGCGCGGATGCTTCGGCAAAGCTGCTCCACCTGACGGGCGGCATCTCCGCCGCCTTTGCAAGCCCGCTGCCCAGCCTGCACCCGTTTGACCTGTGTGTGGGCGTTGTTGGGGCGGTGGCTGTCCGTCTCATTGTGTACAGCAAGGGCAAGAACGCCAAGAAGTACCGCAAGGGTGAAGAATACGGCTCTGCCCGGTGGGGCACCGCCAAAGACATTGCCCCCTACATCGACCCCAAGTTTGAAAACAACATCCTGCTGACCCAGACCGAACGCCTGACCATGACCGGGCGGCCCAAAGACCCCAAGACGGCCCGGAACAAGAATGTGCTGGTGATTGGCGGCTCCGGCAGCGGCAAGACGCGGTTTTACGTCAAGCCCAACCTCATGCAATGCTTTCCCACGTCTGATTATCCCACCTCATTCGTAGTCACAGACCCGAAAGGCACACTGGTTCTGGAAACAGGCCAAATGTTCCAGCGGGCGGGCTACCGGGTGAAAATCCTGAACACGATAAACTTTTCCAAGTCCATGAAGTACAACCCCTTTGTCTATATCCACTCGGAAAAAGACGTGCTGAAGCTGGTAAATACCCTTATCGCTAACACCAAGGGCGAGGGTGAAAAATCAGCAGAAGATTTTTGGGTGAAGTCGGAACGGCTGTTCTACACCGCGCTTATCGGCTACATCTGGTATGAGGCCCCGGCAGAAGAAATGAACTTCACCACCCTGCTGGAAATGATAAATGCCAGTGAAGCCCGCGAGGACGACCCGGAGTTTCAAAGCCCGGTGGACCTCATGTTTGAACGGCTGGAACAGAAAGACCCGGACCACTTCGCTGTCCGACAGTACAAAAAGTTTTTGCTGTCGGCGGGCAAGACCCGTTCCTCCATCCTGATAAGCTGCGGTGCCCGTTTAGCCCCATTTGACATCCGGGAAGTGCGGGAACTGATGGAGGACGATGAAATGGAACTGGACACCATCGGGGATGAAAAGACGGTATTGTTCCTGATTATGAGCGACACGGACACCACCTTCAACTTCATTCTTGCCATGCTTCAAAGCCAGCTTATCAACCTGCTGTGTGACCGTGCGGATGATAAATACGGTGGCCGATTGCCTGTCCATGTACGGCTGATTCTGGACGAGTTCGCCAACATTGGGCAGATTCCCAACTTCGACAAGCTGATCGCCACCATCCGCAGCCGGGAAATCTCGGCATCCATCATTTTGCAGAGCCAGTCGCAGCTGAAAGCTATCTACAAGGATGCGGCCGAAATCATTTCGGACAACTGCGATTCTGTTCTCTTTTTGAGTGGGCGGGGCAAGAATGCCAAAGAGATCTCCGATGCGCTGGGGAAAGAGACCATCGACAGTTTCAACACCAGCGAAAACCGGGGTTCTCAAACCTCCCACGGACTGAACTATCAAAAATTAGGAAAGGCGTTGATGTCAGAGGACGAAATCGCAATCATGGACGGCGGCAGGTGCATCTTGCAGCTGCGAGGCGTGAGGCCGTTCTTCTCGGAGAAGTTCGACATTACAAAGCACCCGCACTACAAGTACCTTGCGGACGCGGACAAAAAGAATACCTTTGAGGTGGACAGGTTCTTATCCACCCTGCGCCGGAAACGGCAGCAGGTAGTCGCACAGGACGAAAGTTTTGACCTGTACGAAATCGACCTGTCGGATGAAAATGCAGCCGAATAATTTTATTTTTGAGTGCCGCAGAACAAGCGGCAGAAAGTGAGGAACTTATGGAATTTTTCAACAGCGCAGTCGATACTTTGCAGACGATCGTGGTCGGTCTGGGCGGTGCCCTGTGTGTCTGGGGCGGCATCAACCTGTTGGAGGGTTATGGACAGGATAACCCCGGCAGCAAGAGCCAGGGTGTGAAGCAGCTGGTCGCGGGCGGCGGCGTTGCCCTGATCGGCGTGACCCTTGTCCCGCTGCTGTCCGGGCTGCTGGGCTAACCTCAACTTATCCGTACATCCACCTTTGAGACCCCACCGCGCTCTCCCGCTCACATGGGAGGGCGCGGGAAAGGAGGTATCTTTGCTTGATTAGTGAGATCATCGAGAAATGGATAAAAGGCATTTTGATAGATGGCATTACGGGCAACCTCTCCGGCCTGTTCGATAATGTGAACGCCAAGGTAGGCGAAATCGCTTCGGACGTTGGCTCTACTCCGCAGGCGTGGAACAGCGGCATTTTCAATATGCTGCGCAGCCTGTCCGAAACGGTAGTGCTGCCCATTGCAGCGGCCATCCTTGCCTTTGTGATGTGCCATGAGCTTATCCAGATGATTACCGAAAAGAACAATATGCACGACTTCGATACTTCCATGTTCTTCCGCTGGATTTTCAAGTCTGCCTTTGCCATCCTCATAGTCAGCAACACATGGAATATCGTTATGGGTGTGTTCGATGCCACCCAGAGCGTTGTCAACCAAAGTTCCGGCGTTATCATTGGCGAAACATCCATCCACTTTGACCGCCTGATACCCGGACTGGAATTTCAGCTAGACAGCATGACCATCGGCAGTCTGCTCAGCCTGTGGTTCCAGACCCTTGTGGTGGGCCTGACCATGAACATCCTGTCCATCTGCATCTTCCTTGTGACCTACGGCCGCATGATTGAGATTTACGTTGTGACCGCACTGGGGCCTATCCCGCTGGCGACCATGGGCAGCAGCGAGTGGCGCAGCACCGGGCAGAACTACTTGAAGTCTTTGCTGGCACTGGGTTTCCAAGCGTTCCTGATTATGATTGTCGTGGGCATCTATGCGGTGCTGATACGCAACATTTCAGGTGCAGCGGACATTGCCGGGGCCATCTGGGGCTGCATGGGCTACACCGTGCTACTCTGTTTCTGTCTGTTCAAGACCGGCAGCATCAGCAAGTCGGTGTTTGGTGCCCACTAAGGCCGAGAAAGGAAAAACGTATGGCGTATGTGACCGTTCCCAAAGATTTGACCCATGTAAAATCCAAAGTCTTATTCGGGCTGACCAAGCGGCAGCTGGTCTGCTTCGGCGGTGCGCTCCTCACGGGCGGACCGCTTTATTTTTTGGCCCGGAACTATCTTTCCAACAGTGCAGCGGCCCTGCTGATGATTTTTGCCATGCTGCCGGGGCTGCTGTTCGCTCTGTTCGAGCGGCACGGCCAGCCCCTCGAAGTAGTGATTCAGCAAATGATCCAGTGCTGCTTTATCCGTCCCAAGGAAAGGCCCTATCAGACCAACAATGCTTACGCCGCCCTTGTGCGGCAATACCAAATGGAACAGGAGGTAAAGGCCATTGTCCAGAAAAACGATACCCCGCGAAACCGAAAAGCCCAAAAAGCTCACCCGCGCCCAGAAAAAAGAAATTGATGCCGTTATCCGCAAGTACAAGGGTGACGGCAAGCCCCGCACGGCACAGGCCACCATCCCGTATGAGGCCATCTACCCGGACGGTGTGTGCCGCATTGACCGGCGCACGTTCTCCAAGTGCATTGCTTTTGAGGACATCAGCTATCAGCTGGCCCAGCCAGAGACCCGGACCGCCATCTTTGAACACCTGTGCGACCTGTACAACTATGTGGATGCTTCCATCCATGTGCAGCTTTCGTTTTTGAATCGCAAAGTTGACCCGGTGCGGTACGCAAAAAGTTTTGAGATCGCACCGCAGGGGGATGATTTCGACGACATCCGCGCCGAGTACACCGCCATCCTGCAAAAGCAGCTTGCCAGCGGCAACAACGGCATTGTGAAAACCAAGTACCTGACCTTCACCATCGAGGCCGACAGCCTGAAAACTGCGCGGGCTCGGCTGACCCGCATTGGCCTTGACCTGCTGGGCTACTTCAAGACTATGGGCTGCGTGGCGCACGTCATGGACGGGCAGGAGCGTTTGGAGGTGCTGCACGGCATCTTCCACCCGGACGGCGAACCGTTTCGCTTTGAATGGGACTGGCTGGCACCCTCCGGCCTGTCTACCAAGGATTTTGTGGCCCCGTCCTCCCTCTGCTTCGGCACGGCCAAGACCTTTGGGCTGGGCGGCAAGTATGGAGCCGTGAGCTTTTTACAAATCCTTGCGCCGGAACTTTCAGACGAAATGCTGGCCGACTTTCTCAAAACGGAAAGCGGGATTCTCGTCAATCTCCACGTGCAGGCCATCGACCAGACCGAGGCCATCAAAACCATCAAACGGAAAATCACAGACCTTGATGCTATGAAGATTCAGGAACAGAAAAAGGCTGTCCGTTCCGGGTACGACATGGATATCCTCCCCAGCGACCTTGCCACCTACGGCGAGGATGCCAAAAAGCTGCTGAACAAACTGCAAACAAGAAATGAGCGATTGTTCATGCTGACCTTTCTTGTGCTGAATGTGGCCGACACCAAGCAAAAGCTGGGCAACGATGTGTTCCAAGCCGCAGGTGTGGCACAGAAGTATAACTGCTCGCTTGTCCGGCTGGACTACCAGCAGGAACAGGGCCTTGTGTCCAGCCTGCCGCTGGGCATCAACCAGATAAAGATTCAGCGCAGCCTTACCACCTCCAACGTGGCGGTGTTCGTGCCCTTTGTCACGCAGGAGCTTTTCCAGAGCGGTGCGGCCATGTACTACGGAATCAACGCAAAATCCCACAACATGATCATGCTGGACCGCAAGCAGGCCCGGTGTCCCAACGGCCTAAAGCTGGGTACGCCCGGCAGCGGCAAATCCATGAGCTGCAAGTCCGAAATCGTCAGTGTGTTTTTAACGACTGCTGACGATATTTTTATTTCAGACCCAGAGGCCGAGTATTATCCGCTGGTCAAGCGGCTGCATGGGCAGGTCATCAAACTTTCGCCCACCAGCAAGGACTATGTGAATCCTCTGGACATCAACCTGAATTATTCCGAAGATGACAGCCCACTGGCCTTGAAGTCGGATTTTGTGCTGTCGTTCTGTGAGCTGGTCATGGGCGGCAAAACAGGTCTGGAAGCGATCGAACGCACCGTGATAGACCGTGCCGTGAAAGCCATCTACCGCCCCTATCTGGCGAATCCCTGCCCGGAGAATATGCCGATTTTGTCTGACCTCCATCAAGCCCTGCTCGACCAGCACTTGCCGGAAGCGGACCGGGTAGCGCAGGCATTGGACTTGTATGTGTCCGGCTCGCTGAATGTGTTTAACCACAAAACGAATGTGGACATCCACAACCGGCTTGTGGCCTTTGACATCAAAGAGTTAGGCAAGCAGTTAAAAAAATTGGGGATGCTCATTATCCAAGACCAGATATGGGGCCGTGTTACCCAGAACCGCAGTCAGGGCCGCGCCACATGGTATTTTGCAGACGAGTTCCATTTGCTCTTGAAAGAAGAACAGACCGCCGCGTACAGTGCCGAGATTTGGAAGCGCTTCCGCAAATGGGGCGGCGTGCCCACAGGTGCCACCCAAAATGTGAAGGACCTTCTTTCTTCCCCGGAGATTGAGAACATTCTGGAAAACAGCGACTTCATCACGCTGCTGAATCAGGCATCCGGCGACCGCAAAATCCTTTCGGAACGGCTGAACCTCTCCGCAGACCAGCAGAAGTACATCGACAATTCCGAACCGGGCGAAGGACTGCTGATTTTTGAAAATGTGGTGCTGCCGTTTTCCAATCCCATTCCGAAAAACACCCAGCTCTATAAAATCATGACCACCCGGCTCAACGAGGTGGTGGAGCTATGAGCTTAACGCATTTCAGCTTGTTTTCCGGCATCGGCGGCATCGACCTTGCCGCAGAAGCAGCGGGTTTTACTTCGGTCTGTCAATGCGAGTGGGCGGCCTTTCCCGCCGCTGTTCTGGCAAGCCACTGGCCGGAGGTGCCCCGTTTTCAGGACATCACCACCGTAACAAAGGAGGCTTTCTTTGAAAAAACAGGACTTCGCACCGTCACCCTCATTTCAGGTGGCTTCCCGTGCCAGCCGTTCTCCACCGCAGGGCGGCAGCGCGGCTTCCACGATGAACGCTACCTGTGGCCCGAAATGCTGCGCGTTATCCGGGAATTGCAGCCCCGTTGGGTGCTTGGAGAAAATGTTGCTGGCTTCCTCCGTATGGGGCTCGACAAAACGCTCATTGACTTGGAGCAGGCAGGTTACGATGTTCGGGTTTTCGTATTACCTGCTGCTGCCGTTGGCGCGTGGCACGAACGGAAACGGGTATTCATCATCGGTTCTTCTGCCAACACCTCTTGCCAGCGACACCGGGGATGTGGGCAAGGGACTGGACATCCAAATCTCTGCGAACGGCAGCTATCGCAAGATGAACAAGGATGGCAAAGCATGGACGGCGCGGCTCTCTCATGTGGTCTACCGCATGACCCCCACCACGCTGGAAAGGCCCTACCTCAACCCGGACTGGGTAGAGTGGCTGATGGGTTTCCCGCGCAAATGGACGGACATTCCCTTTGGGCCGAAGAACCCGCCGACATCTCGCGCCTGACCGAAGATGTGCCGAACCGCAGCAAGCGGATGAAAACACTGGGCAATGCAGTTTCGCCGCCGCAGGTGTTCCCGATTCTCAAATACATTGCGGACATTGAAACGGGCCGCTGTCCGATGGGAGGTGAAGAACTTTGAAAGAATTGCAGGCAAAAGCCAAAGTCACCCAGACCATGACTCGTGACGGTCTGGTGATGGAAAATCAAGCGGACGGCACTGTAGAGAATGTTTCCAGCCGGGAGGCGGAGCAGGATTATTCTACGGATTCCGAGGGCAAGACCGAAAAAATACTGGAACGCACCGAGGACGTAAAGGACAAGCACAAGGCAAAGAAAAAAGCTAAACAAGCTGCGGAAACCGTCGAGAGTGAAGATGGTCTGCACCGTTCCGCCGCCCGTCTGGAACTGACCGAAGAAGAACGGGCAGACCCGGCGTTGCAGCCGTACATCCAAAAGGCGGAAGCGAAAGCCGACAAGCTGGATGCGGCCCGCGCTGCTCTGCCCAAAAAGCGTGTCCCGGTCAAGGAAAAAGTCTACGATGCTGCCAACGGCAAGGCAAAATCCACCCTGCGCTTTGAGCAGCAGGACAAAGGCCCGCCCGGTCTGAAACCAAACCCGGCCAGCCGCCCGCTATCAGAAGCGTTGCTGTTCGCTCACGGAAAAATCCATGAAGTCGAACACGAAAATGTGGGTGTGGAGGGTGGCCACAAGGGTGAAGAACTGGTGGAGCATCAGACCGCCAAGGTCATCCGCAGCGGCATCCGGCACCACAAGATGAAGCCCTACAAGGCCGTGGAAAAGGCAGAGCGTCAGCTCATGTCTGCCAATGCAGAATACTTTTACCAGAAATCCTTGCGGGACAATCCGCAAATTGCACAGGCGGCCAGCAACCCCATTTCCCGGATGTGGCAGAAACGGCGTATCAAACAGCAGTATGCCAAAGCTGCACGGCAGGCCGGACAAGCCGCCGCGCAGGGTGCAGCCGCCACCGCAGAGAACGGTTTCCGGGTAACAAAGCTGGCAGCCGAGGGCGGCGAACGAGTGGCCGAATTTGCGGCCCAGAACTGGAAAACCATTCTGATCGTGGCGGTGTTCGGTCTGCTGGCTCTGCTCTTGATAACGGGTTTGCAGTCCTGCACCGTGATGGCGGGCACCGCTGGAACCGGCGTGACGGCATCTTCTTATTTTTCCAAGGACAAGGATATGCTGGGTGCAGAGAAGGCTTATGCCAAGCTGGAACAAAAGCTGCAACGGTATCTCGACACCTACGAGGCCACCCACAACTATGACGAGTACCATTTTTATCTGGACGAAATCGAGCACGACCCCTATGTGTTGATCTCGATTTTGTCCGCGCTGCATGACGGTGTGTTCACGCTGGCCGAGGTGCAGGGTGAACTTGAAATGCTGTTTGAAAAGCAATACATTCTGACCGAGACCGTGACCATGCAGATACGTTACCGCACAAAAATGATGGTCATTATTGGCCCGTATGGTGTGCCGCAGGTTATCACCTACCAAGAGCCGTATGAATACTACATCTGCACGGTCAAGCTGAAAAACAAGGATTTGTCCCATTTGCCCGTGGAAGTGCTGACCGAAGAACAACTCAGTGCTTATTCGCTCTATATGCGCACGCTGGGCAACCGGCCGGATTTGTTCGGGCAGGCACAGTACCCCAATGCGTCCACCATCAAGCAGCCCACCTATTACGACATTCCCCCGGAAGCCCTCAAAGATGATAAGTTTGCCGCCATGATGGAGGAAGCCACCAAGTACATCGGCTACCCGTATGTGTGGGGCGGCAGTTCGCCCAGCACCAGCTTTGATTGCAGCGGCTACATTTCGTGGGTGCTGAATCACTCCGGCTGGAACGTGGGCCGCCAGACCGCACAGGGCCTTTACAACCTCTGTACTCCTGTTTCGACGGCGCAGGTCAAACCGGGCGACCTTGTGTTTTTCAAGGGAACCTACGATACCCCCGGCGTGAGCCATTGCGGTATCTATGTGGGCAATTCCATCATGCTGCACTGCGGCGACCCCATCTCTTACACAAATCTCAACTCAAAATATTGGCAGGAACATTTTTACAGCTATGGGCGTTTACCGTGACGCCAGAAAGGATTTTGTATGGCAAAAAGACTTTCCCGCATTGAGCGCGACATTGAACGGCTCAAAGAAAAAATCTCCGAATACCAGCAGCAGTTGAAAGAACTGGAAGCTGCAAAGACCGAACAGGAAAATCTTCAAATCATTCAGCTGGTGCGCAGCATGAACATGACGCCGGACGAGTTTGCGGCTTTTCTGCGCAGCGGTGCGCTGAACGCGGCACCCACCGTCACCCCGTACCACAAACAGGAGGATGCCGCCGATGAAACCTGACAACTGGAACCGTTTCGCTGCCGGACTGCTGGCTATCCTGCTCTGCCTCTGCTCCTTTTCCATGCCCGCTTTCGCAAGCGGTACTGACCCTGCCCCGGACCCTCTGCCGGAGATTATCGAAGAAGAACCCACCACGGGCGGCATGGAGCCGGAGGGTGTGCCCATCACGCCCAAGGGCAATGCAACACTGGTGGATGATTTTTATGGTGACAAGCAGCTTATTACCGTGACCACCAAAGCCGGGAATTATTTTTACATTCTCATTGACCGCGCCAACGAGGACAAAGAAACCTCTGTCCACTTTCTGAACCAAGTGGACGATGCCGACTTGCTGGCCCTGCTGGATGAAGAACCGCAGGACACCGAGTTCTGCACCTGCACGGTGAAATGTGAGGCCGGAAGTGTCAACGAAAACTGCCCCTTGTGTGAAAAGAGCCTGCGTAACTGCACGGCCCCGGAAGCGGTGAAAACTGATACCGAAACGCCGCAGGAAAAGCCGAAGTCCAACATGGGTAGTCTGATGATTCTGCTGGTGCTGGCTCTGGCGGGCGGCGGTGCGGCCCTCTATTATTTCAAGTTCCGCAAGCCCAAGGCCGATACCACCGGGCACGATGATCTGGACGAATACGATTTTGGCGAGGACGAGGATGCAGACGAGGAACCGGCTGAAATCGAGATTCATTCGGAGAACGGACAGGAGGACGAAACATGAGCGTTCAGCTGGTAATTGCCGAAAAGCCCAGCGTAGCCCGCAGCATTGCCGCCGTGATCGGGGCCGCTGAAAAGCAAAACGGCTATTGGCAGGGTGGCGGGTATCTGGTCAGCTGGTGCATCGGGCATCTGGTGTCCTTTGCGGAAGCAGGCCAGTACGATGAAAAATACTGCAAGTGGAAGTATGAAGATTTGCCCATCCTGCCCCAGCCGTGGCAGTTCATTGTCCCGGACGAGAAGAAACAGCAGTTTGAAGTTCTGCGTGCCCTGCTCAACCGCCCGGATGTGGACAGTGTGACTGCCGCAACCGACGCAGGCCGGGAGGGAGAACTGATCTTCCGCTTTGTCTACCAAATGGCCGGCTGCACGAAACCCGTAAAGCGGCTCTGGATTTCCAGCATGGAGGATGCCGCCATCCGGGAGGGCTTTGCAAACCTGTGCCCGGATTCGGATTATGATGCGCTGTACCAATCGGCCCTCTGCCGTGCAAAAGCAGATTGGCTGGTGGGCATCAATGCAACGCGGCTGTTTTCGGTGCTGTACCACAAGACTCTGACCGTGGGCCGCGTACAGACACCGACATTGAAAATGCTGGTGGACCGGGATGCAAAAATCCTGCGCTTCCAGAAAGAAAAGTATTACACGGTCGGCATCCAGTCCGGCAGTCTGAAAGCAGACAGTGGACGCATTGCCAGCATGGACGAGGCCGACACTTTGAAAAATGCCTGTGCCGGGGCATCTGCTATCTGTTCTTCTGTCAAGCGGGAGAAAAAGACAGAACAGCCGCCCAAGCTCTATGACCTGACTACATTGCAGCGGGAAGCAAACCGTCTGTTCGGTTTTACCGCAAAACAGACCCTTGATTACGCCCAGCAGCTTTACGAAAAGAAATTGCTGACCTATCCCCGCACCGACAGCCAATATCTGACCGAGGATATGGGCCAGACAGCACAACATCTTGTGTCTGACCTGCTGGGGCTGCTGCCCTTTGCCCAAGGGCTTGCACTTACCCCGGATGTAGACCGTGTGCTGAACAGCAAAAAGGTATCGGACCATCATGCCATCATTCCCACGGCTGAATTTGCAAAACAGGGCTTCACTGGCCTTGCGGAAAGTGAGTGCAAGCTGATGAACCTTGTCTGCTCCAAGCTGCTCTGCGCGGTGGCTGCACCCCATGAGTACGAAACTGTGACTGCTGTGTTCTCCTGTGCAGGGAACGAGTTCGCCGCCAAAGGAAAGACCGTGCTTGTCCCCGGCTGGAAAGAGATCGACCAACGGTTCCGCGCCACCCTGAAAGCCGATACCGAGGAAGAAGTTTTGAACGCACTGCCGGAACTGGCCGAGGGACAGAACTTTTCCGTGACAACTGACATTTCGGAACATTTCACGTCCCCGCCAAAAACCTACACCGAAGATACGCTCCTGTCAGCAATGGAGCGGGCCGGAGCCGAGGATATGCCGGAAAACGCAGAACGCAAGGGGCTGGGTACGCCCGCCACCCGCGCCGCGATTCTGGAAAAATTGGTGCAAATGGGCTTTGTGCAGCGCAAGGGCAAACAGCTTGTCCCCACCAAGGACGGCATCAATCTGGCGGTGGTTCTGCCGGAAAGCCTGACCTCTCCCGTCCTGACCGCCGAATGGGAAAACCGCCTGACCGAGATTGCCAAGGGCAATGCAGATGCGGACGAGTTCATGGCCGAAATTGAAGCGCAGGTGCGCCAGCTGGTCAAGACCTATTCTTGTATCAGTGCAGATAAGCAAAATCTGTTCCAGTCGGAACGGGTTATTATCGGCAAGTGTCCCCGGTGCAGTGAAAACGTCTATGAGGGCAAGAAAAACTTCTACTGCGGGAATCGTAGCTGTCAGTTCGTGATGTGGAAGAATGACCGCTTCTTTGAGCAGCGCAAAAAGGCGTTCACACCGAAGATCGCCGCTGCTCTGCTCAAAAACGGTAAGGCAAAGGTCAAGGGCCTCTATTCCGAAAAGACAGGCAAAACCTATGATGCAACGGTGCTTCTGGCAGATACGGGAGGCAAGTACGTCAATTACCGGGTAGAGCGCAAAGAGTAAGGAAAAAATACGAGGGCCGGTTATGGTAAGGTGAAGCATTCATTTTGCCATAACCGGCTCTCTCTATCCGTAGGATAGCAAAAAAAGGAGTGTGACCAAATGAGCGAATTATTTTCCATCCAGCTGCAAAATCGGCAGCAGCAAGGCAGGGATGGCGTCTGGCTGGACCTGCCCACTACAACCGAACAGGTACAAACGGCCCTGCGGCAAATCGGCATTTCGTCCGATAATCCGCAGGGCCTTTCCATTTCCGGCTACTTTGCCGAGGAAGAAAAACGCTTTGCAATTCCTTATAACATGGTGCTGGCATCCAGCGTGGACGAACTGAACTTTCTGGCATCACGACTGGAAATACTCTCTACCGGGGAACGCGCAGAACTGAACGCTGCCTTGCAAGCCCCGCAGAGTGAGCTTTTCAGCATCGGGAGAATCACTGACTTTCCCGAAAACGTGGACTACTATGTGTATCTGCCGGATGTGCACGGGCCTGCCCAGCTAGGAGATTACTACCTGAATCGCTCCGGCATGGTGGATATGCCGGAAGAATGGAAAGGCGGCATCGACACGGCACAGTTCGGCCGGTATGTGGCCCAGCAGGAGCAGGGCATGTTTACCGAGTATGGCTACCTTGTCAAAAGCGGGGATGCGTGGCAGAAAGTCCACGAGGGCCAGCCTGTGCCGGAGGAATATCGGGTGCTGTCCTTTCCTGCGCCGGAAGTTTTGCGAGATTCGGCCAACATCCCGCCGCCTGTTCAGCCTGAAACGGAACCGCAGAAAGTTATTCCCATTATCCTAAACGGCAAAGACAGCGTAGAGCGGATGAAAGAAATCACGGACCGGCTGGAAACAGGGATTCAGCAGTTGTTCGACAGCGACCGCTACAAAGCCTATCTCACCACGATGGCGAAATTCCACAATTACAGCTTCAACAACACCTTGCTGATCGCCATGCAGGGCGGGCAGCTGGTGGCCGGCTTCAACAAGTGGAAAGACACGTTCCACCGCACCGTAAAGAAAGGCGAAAAAGGCATCAAAATCCTTGCCCCTGCGCCGTATAAGGTGAAGCAGAAGATGGAAAAGCTGGACGAACAGGGCAAGCCGATTCTGGATAAGGATGGAAAGCCGCTGACGGAAGAAAAGACGGTGCAGATTCCGGCTTTCAAGGTGGTGTCCGTGTTCGATGTCAGCCAGACCGAGGGCGAACCGCTGCCCTCTATTGCAGTGAATGAACTGTCCGGCAGCGTGCAGGACTACCAAGATTTTTTCAGAGCGTTGGAGCAGGCTTCCCCGGTGCCCATCGGGTTTGAGGACATCGAGGGCGGGGCGCACGGTTACTTTCATCTGCTCGACAACCGCATTGCCATCCAAGAGGGCATGAGCCAGTTACAGACCATCAAGACGGCTATCCATGAAATTGCCCACGCCAAACTTCACGCCATCGACCCCACCGACCCGGAACAGACCAACCGCCCGGACAGCCGCACCCGCGAGGTGCAGGCCGAAAGTGTGGCCTATGCCGTCTGCCAGCACTATGGGCTGGACACGTCCGAGTATTCGTTTGGCTATGTAGCTGGGTGGAGTTCGGGCCGGGAACTGGCGGAGCTGAAAGCCTCTCTGGAAGTTATCCGCAGCACAGCCCATGAGCTGATCTCTGCGCTGGACGAACATCTGGCAGAACTGCGCCAGCAGCGGGAAGCAGACCTTTCTGCTGCACAGGAGACTGCATTTGTGCTGGACAGTGGCAACACCCTGTTCATCCAGACCTGCGATTCTGGCTATGACTACACTCTGTATGGCCCGGACCACACGGCTCTGGACGGTGGGCAGCTGGACGCGCCCGGTCTGACCCTGCCGGATGCCGGGCAGGAAGCACTTAATCTGCTGGGGCAGACAGCCGCGGTGGCGGAAGTTCTGTTGGGCGATAAGCTGGCGGCGTTCCAAGAGGCGGCGGAAAAGGCCAACGAAATTCCCGCACCCGTTAAAATTCCAGACCCCGCCGCAGAGCCCACGGTCACAATTCTTTGGAGCGAAAGTGACAAGCTGCAGGACGGCGAAATCATGCCGCTGTCCGTGGCAAACCGCGTCTTTGAAGAACTGGACACCGCCCAGCATACGGACCGGGAAAAGGATGGTTACGAGGGTGGCTGGTACGACAAGACCGCGTTCCGCATTGATTTTACCCTGAACGGTCAGCCCGACAACTACGAGGGGCGGCAGGATTTTGGTGACGGAGAGGGTTCTTTGGTTCAACATATCCAGAACTATCACGAATACTACGCCAAGGATGAAAACTGGAAGAATTTTGTTCTGCACAACAAAGGCCCGGAAGCGTGGGAACAGGACAAGGCAGAGCGGGAAATGGTACTGACCGAGTTTATCCCGTACCTCAAACAACATTGCAATCTTTCGGCCATGGAGCAGGCAGCCACCGCCGCTTTGCGGGAGGGACAGAACATTTCGCCGGAACAGGCTGCCTATTACAACACTGTTGTGGCCTATGTTCAGGACTGCCGCCCACTGCTCAACCAAGGCCAGTATGACTTGCCGGAACCGCCCAAGCTGGCCGACTTTGACCAGAGCTTGCAGGACTACAAGGCGCAGGTGCAGGCAGAGATCGCGCAGGAAGCGGCTGCTGCCGGAATGACCGTAGAGGAATACGCAGCGGCAGGATTTGAAGCACCGCAGCAGGACAGCTTTTCCATCTACCAGCTGCGCAATGAAGATTCCACCCGCGATTACCGTTTTGAGCCTTACGACCGCCTGCAGGCCGCTGGTTTGTCTGTGGACAAGGCCAACTATACGGAGGTGTACGCCGCGCCGCTGGCTGCTGGCACCACGTTGGAGGACATCTACCGCACATTCAATGTGGACTATCCGGCAAATTTCAAGGGACACTCGCTGTCTGTTTCGGATGTGGTGGTGCTGCATCAGAACGGTCAAGATACCGCCCACTACTGCGACAGTGTAGGTTTTCAACAGGTGCCGGAGTTCTTACGGGAAAATCCTCTGCGCACCGCAGAACTTTCCACCGAACAGAACGAAAACATGATTGATGGTGTGTTGAACAACGCACCCTCTCTGGGCGAATTGGAGGCAAAAGCAAAAGCCGGAGAACAAATTTCTCTGACGGACCTTGCCGCCGCAGTCAAGGCCGAGGAAAAGGCGCCGAAAGCAAAAAAATCCCGAACGGCCAAATCGAAAAAGCCGTCCATCCGGGCACAGCTGGATGCCGCAAAAAAAGAGCAGAGCAAGCAAACACAGCCACGGGAAAAGACAAAGGAATTGGAGGTCTGACCATGAATTTCAGCGTGGAAGAAGAAAATTTGATCTGTATGTACCACACCTCTGACCGCCGCCGAACGATGGCGCGGATGCTGGCCACCCTGCCGGATATGGACACCGAAATGCGGCAACTGGCAAACAGCACCATTGCAAAGTTGGATCGCATGACCGATGCTGACTTTGACGGGCAGAGGTTCGATTTTGCGGGTGAGTGATACCACCAGCTCGACAATGACACATTATTTTCAATCAAAGTAATGTGTCATTGTCAACACAGAAATAGCCGGACACGGTGGCCTTGTGGCCGCTGTGTCCGGCTATTTTACTTATCCCAGTTCTTCACTTTTCTTTGATATAAAACTTTGGAGTTCTTTTTCGCGTTTTTCTTTTTCCTTTTGAGCCAAAACTTCATCAAGAATTAACTCGATTCCAATTAAAAGAGGTTGGAACATGTCCAAACATTCTTCTTCACTCAATTCGTGTATTCCTTTACTTACAATACCATATATTGCCTTGTTTTTTACCAATGCCTCTGGCAAGTAGTCTTTTAGTGTTTCGATTTTTTTGTCAAATTTTAATCTTGAAAAATCACATTCGCTAATTTCAAGGGATTCCTTATGCTCAGCGTACTTTTCAAACACTAAATTCTCAATTATTCTACGGAAATATACAAAAGAACCAATGCCGATTCCCTCTGCCGCAAGCCAAACCGCCGTTGTCAACTCAATATACTGCGCTCCTAGCAACTTTTTGTATTTGCCAAATTTTGACCTATCCAAAATTGCCCTAGGCGGATATTGCCCCACTTTTATAAGTTCTGAATCGGTCAAAATCAAATCAAACAAAATTGTTTGATTTCCATCTCGTGTACATTTATATGTCAGAACATAACGCCGCCCCAGATAACGTTGGAATCTCTCTGTGGCCTTGGGGAGTTTACCACGAGTGGGTTGATTTGGAAGGGCTATTCTCACCATTCCAGTCCCCGTATGTACTTCGCTATCGAAAAATTCAAAAGACCGTGGTGCTTTACAAGTAGGGCAATAACAATCAATGACGTTACCCTTATTAAGACTACCCGACAGATATTTTTCTATATCAGGCAAATCGCTTATATCTACCTCTACTTTACCGTATATTCCCTTTTCCGTCAGTAAACTTTCAAATTTATCCATCTACCAATATCCTTTCTCATTCTTCGTCTTTCTTTTCGCCAGACTGATCTGGCAGTTCTGCGGCATCTTCTACAATGTCGGTCACAAGCTGCTGGAAGTCAAACGCATTCTTTTCTGTGATAACAGGCTTGCCGGTTTCCGCTTCAAGAGCCTGCCGTGCAATACCGGCTACCTTGCCGCCGCGTTTAGCAACCTGCTTGTTTTCTTCAAAGGTCTGCGGCTTTGCAGTCTTGGAAATATCCGTGGTAGATGCTTCCGCCAGCATGGTCAGCACAAGTTCCAAATCGGTCATGTTGTCCCGGAGATTTTCTTTTGTCAGACCTTTCAGCCGCTTGTACTGCCCCGTGGTCATGCCGGACCATGCGCGGGAGATTTCATCGGTCAGGATGGCGTACTCCTTGCCCTTTTGCACTCCGCGCTTCTTCCATTCGTCCGTTAGTTCGTTGCGGATGCGGATTGCCAAAAGCCGCTGGTGAATCCATTCTTCGGAGTAGCCTTTCTTCAAATAGGTATCAAGCGCACGGTCAATAGCTTGCTCCGGGTCGATGGTTTCTTCGATGCGTTCCTTGCCCACCATTGCCAGCCATGCCTTGAACGGTTCAGCTTTCGGGGACGGGATGGACTGGATGATACGCAAAAGCTGTTCGGTGTTGGCGACATCTGTCTTGTACCGTTTTCCATCAGAGGACAACATTTTCAGTTGTACGATTTTTTCGTACAACTCATTTGCCCCCTCAGCTTTCAGCTTACGCTTAAGGTCGCTCCAATAACGCCGTGGATTGGCTGTTCCAGTTAAAACAGAAATAACATCAATAATCGAAAAATACCATTCTTCCTTTTCTGCATCCCATGCAGTACGGATTTTCTGATCTTCAAAAAGCTGGATAGAGCCGTTATCGTTCACTTCTGCCATAGAGGGTTCCTCGCTTTCGTTGTCTAAGTCTATTTTACATGATTTCGGGCGGAAACGCCACCCGGTCTAAGCGTTTGGGATTCAAAAATCCGAACAATATTTTGTGCAGATTTACCGTTCCTGCATCTGCTCCTTTCCCGGTGCTGTCCGCAGAATGCCGTCCACA
>OGLP01000306.1_pt1 | contig 19527 bp, 16 predicted proteins | sample 1572841 | NCBI WGS metagenome assembly OGLP01 (sample SAMEA2581929, study PRJEB24529) | metagenome | biome: Human gut stool | place: China | collected 2011
TAATATCTATATATACATACTTTCCCTTAAAATCAGAAAGAGAAACTTTTTTACCAGACAAATCCGTACAGTTAAAATTTGGAGAAAGAGCTCCTACCGACAATTTGCGCCAACGATTGCACAATGTCTCAAAATTCTTCACCAATAGCGGTGATTTTACATACCGATCGAACACAGCACAATAAGCATCAGCAGAATCAAGTCCATATCTCTCTACATAAGCATATACATTCTTATTTATTAAGAACTCTGCAATACTAGGCTCCTTCACTTCCGATTCCACATATCGGACTACCGCATCCAAAGACTTTGATTCCGGGTATTGTTTTCTTGCCACTCTGCTTACCGCCTCAACCAAAAATGAACGGAATTCGTCATATCGCAACAAAGAAGCATCCATAACTATCAACTCCTGTAACTTACTCCAATATTCTAAAGAAGCTTCATAAGTAGAATCCTTAGCTATACGCATATGGAAATAAGGATAAGAAGGCAATGTAGCACAAGTAAAATATTTCAAACGTATTTTCTCCATTTCATTAATTTCCTCTGATAATCCGGCATGATCCAACTCTTGCAGATTTACATTCAAAATACTATCCATTTTCAAAAAGAACGCTTTTTCTCCTAATGCCATATCATCAATTTCTGCTGCTTTCAAACGTCCGTTATTCAAATAGATATTTACTTGTGAACCTGTGCCATATCTTCAGCCTCCTGAGGGTTGCCCGTCAGCCGGAAGGCTACCCGGTAGAGTTTCCGGTGGTAAGGTAGAAATTGTTGCTTAAACTCAGCGGTGTCCATGCTTCTTCCCTGTTTCCTGATTTACTAATTTGTTTATATCATCCTTTGTGAATTTTCCGTTTATCTGTACCAGTGTACAGTCTTCTTTTCCGGTGCATACAAACAGCAGTTCACGGATAGTTTCCTTTTTTGTTTTCATCAGCACGCGGACTTTCTCGCCTTCATCGTTTACACGCATCAGCTCATCATATCCTTTCAGATTCAGTTTGTTCACTTTTTTGTTGAACCGTTCTTTTACGCTTGCCGTACAAGATTCCAGGTCCAGTACTTTTATTGACTTTATTTTTCTTATTATCTCAGCGTCTTCATCGTGTCCGGCAAACATTTTTCCAAGAGACATCATGAAAGAAGATACTTTGACACAATCGGCATTTTTTTCGCTGCCGAATTCATTGAAAAGACCGTTGATGCCTTGGGCGTAGCCCAGATGGCAGACGAAGACTAGCAATAGAGTAAATACAAACTTTTTCATGGTTCTATTTGGTTTTTGTTCATACTGAAATTGTTTTTTGAAAGCGCTTTCAATCAGATAGACGGGGGAAGTGGGAAAGTTGTTACAAAGGGAAAAGAATTTTTTTAAGTTTCTATGTTTGTAAAGAGGTTCAGCTTTACAAAGAAAGCATCATTCAATAGCCTGTTTGATCTTTCATCAGCATGATCACAGGCTTTGCCGGTCCCTTTAACCAATTCCTTTCATTCAGGTAATTTCGGGGAGTAGAATGAAGAAACCCTCGCCTTGTTTACAAATCTTTCGCAAGTTCAGGATGAGAACAAGGGGTTTTTCTTATGAAATGATATTGGCTGGGGATTATTGGTTCCGCACAGGCAACCTCACCCATAACCATCCGGGAATCAATTTCCAGAAGAATACGATAAACTGATAGCGCCAGTCTATGATGGCTACTCTTTTCCTTCGGGAAATGGCTTTTACAATTTGAGATGCTACTTGGGAAGTATGCATCAGCAGCGGATATTTATCATCTTTCAGCAAAGGAGTGGCGACAAATCCGGGACGGATATCGGTGAAGGAGATGTTTAGTTTCTTCATGTGTGCCAATTGCTCCAATGCATTTATGTACGTGTTCTGAAACCGCTTGGTAGCTGAATAAGCTGGGGCGGATCCCAGCCCTTTGGTGCCTGCTATGGAGCTGATTACGGCTATATGCCCTTTCCCGCGTTGCTCAAAATAGTGATAGGCGGCATTGACCATCCGTATGAATCCCGAAACATTGGTGGCGGCGGTTTGTAATTCTATATCGGGTTGAAGTGAAAGATTTTGTTTGCCTATGCCCGAGCTGAGCAAGAACACATCCATACCTCCCATTTTAGTAATCAGTTGCTCCAATGAGAAAGGGGCGTCCTCACGGGTGACATCTATTGTCTGAGTACATACCTGTCCGGGCGCGGATAACCGGATTTTTTCCAGTTCTTCTTCTCTACGTCCTGCCACGCCTACTTGCCAGCCGTCTTTCAGATAGCATCGCGCCACTTCCAGTCCGATGCCGGAAGTGGCGCCAATGATAATGATTTTTTTCATCCGCTTCGTCTTATTGTAAAGCTTGCTCAATGTCGGCTATGATGTCGTTTACATTCTCGATGCCCACTGAAAGACGAATCAAGTCCGGAGCTACTCCCGCTTCGCGCAACTGTTCGTCGGTGAGCTGGCGGTGAGTATGGCTGGCGGGATGCAGTACGCAGGTCCGTGCGTCGGCCACATGGGTTACGATGCAGATGAATTTCAGCCTGTCCATAAATTCTATCGCTTCCTCACGGGTTCCGTTCAAGCCGAAAGCGATGACACCGCACGAGCCGTTTGGCATATATTTCTGTGCCAGATCATAGTATTTGCTGCTTTTCAGTCCGCAATAGTTCACCCATTTCACTTTCGGGTTGGCTTCCAGCCATTCGGCCACTTTCTGTGCGTTTTCGCAATGACGGGGCACGCGCAGGTGTAATGTTTCCAATCCCAGATTCAGCAGGAACGCATTTTGCGGAGACTGGATGGAGCCGAGGTCACGCATCAGTTGGGCGGTTGCTTTCGTCATGTAAGCCATTTTGCCGAACGCTTTGGTATAAGTCAGTCCGTGATAAGACTCGTCGGGCTGGGTCAGACCGGGGAATTTGTCCGCATGGGCTTCCCAGTCAAAGTTGCCGCTGTCCACAATGGCGCCTCCTACACTGGTGGCATGACCGTCCATGTATTTGGTTGTAGAATGGGTGACGATATCCGCTCCCCATTCAAACGGGCGGCAGTTGATGGGAGTGGCGAAGGTGTTGTCCACAATCAAAGGCACACCGTGCTTGTGTGCGATGCGTGCGAACTTTTCGATGTCCAGCACATCGATGCTCGGATTGGAGATGGTTTCGCCGAACAACGCTTTGGTATTCGGGCGGAAAGCTTGGTCTATTTCCTCTTCGGATGCATTGGCGTCAATGAAGGTACACTCGATGCCCAGTTTTTTCAGCGTGACGCCAAACAGATTGAATGTACCTCCGTAGATGGTAGACGAGCATACGAAGTGGTCGCCTGCCTGACAGATATTGAAAATGGCATAGAAGTTGGCAGCCTGGCCGGACGAGGTCAGCATAGCACCCACACCACCTTCCAATGCTGCGATTTTTGCGGCGACGGCGTCATTGGTGGGGTTTTGCAAGCGTGTATAGAAATATCCCGAATCTTCCAGATCGAACAGACGCGCCATCTGTTCGCTGGTGTCATACTTGAATGTGGTACTTTGATAAATAGGCAAAACGCGCGGTTCGCCTTTTTTCGGAGTCCAGCCTGCCTGTACGCATAAGGTCTCCCTGCTATACTTCTTATCCATGTTTATATTGTTATTAAAATTACATATTCATTTATTTCGCAGCAAAATTAAGAATAATCTGTCATTTAGGGTTCAATTACTGGGAAAAGTGTTATATTTGAACGATTTTAATAAGCTTAACTATGGCAGAGGATATAAAATTCAGGCATACTATGCCGGTGCAGATACGATTCAGCGATGTGGACCAGTTTGGTCATATGAACAATTCGGTTTACTTTTCTTTGTATGATTTGGCAAAGACTACTTATATAAAAGATGTGTTTGGCAGTGCCGACTGGAGTAAGCTGGCTATTGTGGTGGCCAATATCAATGCAAACTTCTTTATGCCGGTATTTTTCTCGGATCATCTGGTGATAGAAACGGCTGTGGTACATTTGGGGCATAAGAGTTTTACTTTGTTGCAGCGTGCCGTGACTACGGATACCCATGAGGTGAAGTGTGAGTGCCGCACGGTGATGGTAGGTTATGACCTGGCTACCAAAGAACCGAAATTGATTTCCGAGGATTATAAGGAGGCAATTTGCAGGTACGAGGAAAAAACATTGGAGGAACTTTCAAAAGGGTAGAAATGGATGGTATACTCGCTATAAATAGCTAAAAAATTATTTATAGCAAGATTGTATTATTTTATTAAAAGTATTCTCCTGTAATGGTTAAAAGTTTGGGAGATGAGTCAAAATTACCATATAATAAAATTTCTCTTTGAAACTTTCCTATGTCATCGGGATGGAAAATGATATTCAGACAAGTGCTGTCTCCCGGATTTATTTCAGTAATTTCATTTTCAATATTCAAACATTCGCATGAAAGATCTATATGACTGATTCTTACTATGTTCTTCCCTGTATTCCATATTGTGAATTTGATTCTTGCCTTTTCCGTGCGGCTGATTTTGCCTAAATCTATCTCATTTGTGTTGAATGTAATGGTGGTGTTCGCTTCTTCGCTGGGAGATTCATTTCCATAAAAAGAGTGCGACACATATTTACCATTATTTAAAAGGTAGACTCTAGGTGTGTTTTTAGCCATATCCAATTCCACTAATATGGATTTAGTGTCTAGATATACATTGGAGTAGTCATCTATATTTTTATTGGCAATTAAATTGAAAGTCTTTTTACTTTTACATGCAATTATATAAATAGTATCGGTCGAGTTATGTATTTCTGACAGAGCTTTGTGTATGCATCCTTTGCAACCATTACCCAATATGGTAACAAGGTGGGTGGCATTGTGGATTTGTGATTTCTCAACTCCGACTTCATCAAACAGTTTTTGAAGGCATTTGTCATTATTGGACATACAGCTTGCCAGGAACAGTCCTCCACATAGAATGATTGAGTAGTTCTTTTTCTTCATTTTTTCCGGCCTTGAAGTGTGAAACACCTGAATACCAGTTTGTTTTCGTCAAACTGAGGATTGTTTTCATTATTCTCTGAAATATACAGGCCTTTTTTACCTACGAAGCACAAGTGATGGGCATAGGTGTTGCCGGGAAATTTTGTTTCACCAATAATTTCATAGTCTTTGTTTAGAATGATGATGGAGAAACTTTGATGCGGATTGTTGGAGAATGGTTTTATATTATCATCCGGCATTAAGGCAAACCGATAGAATACTTTTCGGTATTTATCATACATCAAGTGGTGGTAATGGGGCTGTAATCCTCTGTCATGTATGGTTTTGAATAAATCAATTTGTAAATTTTGGGAGACTGGACGCACGTGGGGCAGATAATGGCTTTTAGCATTATACGCTTTTTTATGTTTGAAATCAGAAGATACAAATATGCTGTCATATTGTCCCAGTGAAACAACAACTTCTTTACCTGTATATGTGTAACTGATTTCAGGGTCATACAGAATGTAGTCTATCTCATCTTTGTTAAAAATAGATGGGTATCGTAGTTCTGTCCACCCTAGTTTTTTTTTATGAAGGTCTGCATAAGCAAATATGGGTATTTTATCCCATTCATCTTTTTTACGGGGATATTTTAATAATGATTGACTGAAATATAAAATAGAATCCTTAATTATGGCAGGTCGATATGTATAACTCATGCAACAAATGTGGTCGAAAGCATGAAAGTTTACGCTGTCTTTCCAAAAACTATTCTTATTTTCCACTTCTCCTTTTTCATTGATAATTCCAAAAACTCCATTCCAAGTTGTAATTAAAAAATGCTTTGAGCTAAGTGGAAAACAGCCATTAGTTGATGGCATTGCATTTCTCCCCTCTTTTTGTAGATGAATTGTTTTAATAACTTGTTTGGTATCCAAATCATAGATATGAACTTTATAGCTTGCTTTTTCATTCAAAAAGGAAAGATACTCATGTCCGTTTTCTTCAAATTGGAATATAGATTTGCTTTCATAATGTGTATGTTCATCTATAGACAGGCAGATGGAGTCTGTAGCTGTTAATTCTGTACCATAGTCTATTGGACGAGAAGGAGATGAACACGATGCTCCTAGAAGCAGATAAGTGAAGATATACAAAAAATATTTCATACACTATAGATTAAATATAGGGTATTTAATTATCTTCAGTTTGTAGATTGGATCAACTAATTATGAATAGGAAAGATCTTAAATACCCTATGGAATGATTTGCTAGTCGGTTAAATTAATTGGGAGCTCCTTCATCTCTTCCGCACCTTTGGTTTGGGTCTTCATAACAATTATTGAATGAAAAATTTACACAAGAAGACGCTCCATCGAAATACCAGCATTTATCTCCTTCACCGGGAGGTCCGTAATCACTGCGAGCATTTCCGTTTTCTGTGTTGCTCGGAAGAGGTGCATCAAACTTTAATTCTTGTCGGGAAGAATAGATCTCTACGCTAGTCAAACAAAGAATGACTAGGACTAAAAAAAGTGATTTGTTTTTCATAAGATCTGCTTTTAAAGGTTAGTATATAGTTAACTTCACAAATGTACATTAGAATTTTATTATATCAAATATATTTTGGAATATTTTTCAGAATATATTGTTGGGTAACTGGTTTATATGCAGTGATATAATTGAATGTGACTTATATAATGTGCTAAATTTATGCTTTTTATTATGAAGAAAATAAACCTATTTAGTTCTAAAACTATTAATAAAGTTCTTTATGTACCAACTCTTCAAACAGTAATGCATATTTTGCGACGACTGCTTCGGCGTATTTCTTCCCTTTTCCGGCACTTGCTTTTTTAGGATTGCCTATACCGGTATCTTGCGAAACGTTTTGCCAGTTTCTCGGAATCCATGCCACTTTTTCATTCAGCATTTGCGAAGCGAACTTCTTATAATTTCCATCTCCGGCTTCATCCAGGTTTACCAATTCCGGATGATAATGCATCATAACAGAAGTTTCCAATTCATCTGCATGGTCACCCGGTTCATCAAAGTACTCTTTAGCAGGGATAAAGGCAAACCATTCGCTGCTGGCTATCAGGAAGTCGGGATAGTCCAGTGACAAGTCACGTATCATACTTTTGAATGTATTGCCGCCATGTCCGTTGATAATGACCATTTTGCGGTATCCCTGGGCGTATAGAGAGGCAACTAGGTCGCTTAAAATCGCTTTTTGCGTTTCATAGCGATAATGGATGCAGAAATCCAGCTCGCGTTGTCCCGGATTCTGTGAACCGGCAGTGACGTAAGGCATGACCATGCAACGAATACCGTAATGTGTTTTTGCCAGTTTTGCAGCATCTAGTGCGATGTCGTGGCTTAGAATACAGTCTGTCAGATAAGGCAGGTGCAGATTATGCGGTTCGGTAGCTCCCCAAGGGAGGAGGACCAAATCATATTTCAATGGTTTTACCTTGCCGTAACAGGTTACGGCAAGGTCTAGTTCTTTATCCATTATTTATAAGAATTTTTAAAGATATGCAGGATTTCTTCGTCTGTAATCGGGCGTGGGTCGAGAGTGAACAGTCCTCCCATCGTATCTCTTGCATTTTGCAGGAATTTGGGGAAATCTTCGGATTGGATACCAAATTCGCTCAGTTTGATAGAATGTACTTTACATTCTTTTTGCAGTGTAATCAATGCATCAATGAAATCGGACGGACGGTTGCTCTTTTTCTGGGTCATCATTTCAGCCATTTTCATGTAACGTTTTGTACAGTCATGCCGGAAAGTTTCGAAGTATGCCTCAGACAAGGCAATGAGTCCTGCTCCATGAGGAAGTTGTGGATAATAAGCACTCATGGCATGTTCTAATGAATGTTCGGAAGTGCAGCTTGAAGTGGCTTCTACCATGCCTGCCAAGGTGCTGGCCCAAGCAATTTTGGCACGCGCTTTCAAATTCTTTCCGTCGGCTACGGCTACTGGCAGATATTTGTAGATCAGACGGATGGCTTCTAAGGCGTAAAGATCACTGATGGGTGTTGCACAATTGGCGATAAAACCCTCTGCGGCATGGAAGAATGCATCGAACCCTTGATAGGCGGTGAGGTGCGGAGGAATGGAAACCATCAGTTCCGGGTCTACAATAGATAAGGTAGGGAAAGTCAGCTGACAACCGAAGCCTATCTTTTCTTGAGCTGTTTCGTGGGTAATCACTGTCCATGGATCCATTTCTGTTCCGGTTCCGGCGGTAGTAGGGATGGCGATAATGGGAAGTGCTTTGGTAACAGGGCGTCCTTTGCCACTACCCCCTGATACATAATCCCAGTAGTCACCGTCGTTGCAGGCCATAACAGCTATACTTTTGGCTGAGTCGATGGAACTTCCGCCTCCCAGTCCTACTACAAAGTCGCACTTTTCCTCCCGGCAGATGGCGGCTGCTTCCATGACGTGTTCTTTGATGGGGTTGGGAAGGATTTTATCGTAAACCAGTGTTTCTACATTATTCAGTCTTAATTGGGCAAGTACTCTCTCCAAATATCCATATTTCCGCATGGAAGTTCCGGATGAGATGACGACCAGTGCCTTTTTTCCCGGTAATTTTTCACTGGATAATTTCTTGATTTCTCCGCAACCAAATACTAATTTGGTAGGGATGTATAAACTAAATACAGGATTTGCTTTCATGTTCTTTCGTATTTAAAGTTTCACTGGTAACAAATGTAGGAAAATAATAGTTTGCTTGTTTAAGTAATTTGTTAAATTTTACATACTGCCGGATTGTATTCGTTTTCTTTAATTCAGTTTGAGATAGATACGTTTTTTCGATTATACTCGAAAAAAACTATCTTTGTGGGAAAAGATTCGAGTATGGACGATAAATGGAAAGCTTTAGAAAAGTATAACCTTTGGGGTGGAAATACGTATCAATTGGGACTGGAACGGAAATCTTATACCGACAAGATTGGCAATTTTGTGGGGTCGTTATGTAGAATTTCATATATTCCCCTATAGTTATGCTGAATATTTACAGTTGATGCAGCAACCTGCCGGTCGGGCTTCTTATTTGGCCTATTTACAGAAAGGCGGTTTGCCCGAATTGTACAACCTGCCCACTGTCGAGTCAGAAAAACAGTACGTCGCTTCTGTGAAAGATACGATTTTGTTGCGTGATATAGTGAAGCGTAAACCCGTTCGTGATGTAAGGTTATTGGATGATATTTTTATTTATTTGGTGAATAATGCGTCCAATCTGTTTTCCGTTCAGCATATTGTTAATTTCTTTAAATCCAAGAACCGGAAGGTGAGTATGATACCTTATCTAATTATTTAGGTTATATAGAAGAAGCTTTTCTTGCTTATAAAACAGAACGTTACAATATAAAAGGAAAGGATGTGGTGGCAGGTAATTGCAAGTATTATCTGAATGACTTGTCCTTTAAGAATTTTCTTTATCCGGGCTTTGCTTATGGAGTCGGGTATTTGTTGGAGAATGCAGTATATTTGGAACTTCGTCGTTTAGGCTATATTGTATATACAGGTTCTTTTCGGGATAAAGAAGTTGATTTTGTTGCTATGAAGGACGATAGAGTGATTTATCTTCAAGCAACTTACATGTTGGAAACGGCACAAACCATGGAACGGGAATATGCTCCTTTGCTGACGATAGGTGATAATTATGAAAAATATGTCGTTTCCATGGATGAGGTACAATTCCCTTCCAATGAAGGGGTCAGGCATATACAGGCTTGGAATTTAAAGGAAATATTGTAGGAAATCAGTTTCTCTTTTTAATATACAGTTTTTGGTAAGAGTTGTCAAAACTCTGATGATATTGTCTGTAGTCTATTATCCAATGTTGCTCACCGCTCCCCCGGATATGTAGAGCAGGAATAGCACCGAAGAGGAGAGTATAGTGGATATTATTTGCTTATGTGCAGTTGGCGCAAACATACGATTGGCATATCAGTCTGTATATCAGTATTCCGCTTATCTTTGCAGTCGCTATCGGGCTGAGTCTGCTTTCTTATTATTATTTTGAGAAACCGGCCAACCGCTGGGTAAAACGAATTTTAAATAAACAATAATAACTAGTTCATGGAAAAACAATTATCAGAAAAACTGCCACGCGTTGAGGTGGTGGATGCTTTACGGGGATTTGCAGTCATGGCAATTCTTTTAGTGCATAGTTTGGAGCATTTCATCTTTCCGGTTTATCCGGTAGACCAGCCTGCATGGTTGAATATACTGAATGACGGGGTATTCAATGTTACATTTACTTTATTGGCTGGAAAATCGTATGCCATTTTTGCTTTGCTGTTTGGATTTACATTTTATATTCAGTCGGCTAACCAACAGCGTAAAGGAAAAGATTTTGGTTATCGTTTTCTGTGGCGTTTGCTGTTATTGGTAGCTTTTGCTACGCTGAATGCAGCTTTTTTTCCGGCAGGAGATGTGTTGTTGCTGTTCTCGGTAGTGGGAATCGTATTGTTCGTGGTGCGCAAGTGGAGTGACTGTGCCATACTAGTTACGGCTATTTTGTTTTTATTGCAGCCCGTTGAGTGGTATCATTATATAGTAGGTCTGTTTGATCCTTCTCATACTTTGCCCGATTGGGGAGTGGGCGCGATGTATAAAGAAGTGGCGGAATATACCAAAGAGGGGAATTTGTGGGAGTTTTTGGGTAAGAATATGACCTTTGGTCAGAAAGCCAGTCTATATTGGGCTCTGGGAGCAGGGCGTTTTTGGCAGACTGCCGGCTTGTTTTTGATGGGATTATATATCGGACGCAAACAATTGTTTGTTACTTCCGAAAAACATACTCGTTTTTGGGTGAAGGCTCTTATCATTTCCGCTATCTCTTTTGCTCCGCTTTTCCAACTGAAAGAGTTGATTATGGCTAGTGACAGTGAACTCATTCGCCAGACTGCCGGAACTGCTTTTGATATGTGGCAAAAGTTCGCTTTTACATTTGTACTGGTTGCTTCTTTTGTATTGCTTTATCAACGGGATAGGTTCAAGAATTTTGTATCAAATCTTCGTTATTATGGTAGGATGAGTCTGACTAATTATATCACCCAATCTATTGCCGGAGCTATTATTTATTTCCCTTTCGGACTTTATCTGGCTCCGTACTGTGGATATACGTTGAGTTTGTTGGTTGGTTTTGTACTCTTTTTGTTGCAAGTACAGTTCTGCAAGTGGTGGTTGAAAGGACATAAGCAGGGACCGTTAGAGAGTCTTTGGCATAAATGGACCTGGATGTATTCCAAAAAATAAGGAACTCTGGGCAGGAGTTGCATATGCTATACGGAAGAGAGGAAAAGGCAAAAAGTAATTTGTCTTTTCCTCTCTTCCGTATAGGGACTGATTCTTGTTTCCCAAGTTTCCCGAATATCATAAAAAGGATATCAGTTCAGGATTATAATCAATTGTTTTTGCCTTCTATCTGAATTTGAATTGCTTGTCCTGTACGTTGCAGACATTCTATAAAAATAGAAAGATGATTGGTCTTTTGCATCAACTCACATATAATTTCCTTTTCTTCTGTGCACCAAGGTTCATAAGCACGTGGGAAAGTTTCACGTTGTTTATGGATATAAGGTGGAAGGACTGTTTTCTGAATGCCTAACTCTTGGACTTTTTGTTTTATACGGCAAATATCTTCTTCTGTACAATCATTAAAAGATTCTTTTGTAAAGAACCCCGGATATTTTTGGTCAATGTCAAGATTGATTGTAGGCTTAGATAGGGATTGAAAGGTTTTTTCTCTGCTTTCTAGTTCCTTTATCAGATTGTTGATGTACTCATCGGCTTGAACAGATGATACAACTATGGAACATTCGTGGCGGGAGTATTCTTTATGGCGGTTGGCGGATAACCAGTTGAAAGAACCCTCTATAAGTGTATGGTTATCAATGGCCAATGATTTATTGTGGATACCTTTTACTTCAATGAGGGTTGCGCCATTTTCTATTAATATGTTCCGTCCCTCTTCGGCACGGCTGAGCAACTGATTGGTTTTCGTATCATAATCTAGAGACGAATCGGTGTAGACTGTGACATCCACTCCTCGTTGTACCGTGTGGCGTATCAGCGGAACCAACTGGTCGTTTTCTATGGCGTGGATAGATATGAATGGAGATACAATCAGCAGGCGGTGTCTTGCTTTTTCAAAAGCTTGGTGCAGAACCTGGATATGCTCTTCTGTGGTGGACAGACGAAGGGTGGGGTGGTAGGTGCACAGCGGAACTTCCTGTTGGTAAATAAAGTTGTTGGAAATCTCGTTGGATGGATCATCGAAAAGCCATTTAGCCATATTTCCTACCGGGGTGTTTTCTTCCGGATGGAAAATATTCATGTTGCCAAAAACAATGAAATGATGCTGAGCGCGCGATATCGCTACATTGAGCATATTGTATTTTCCATCACGCTCCATAAAAAGAGAATGGTCTTCGGGAGAGTTGACTGTTGAAAAAAGAACAATCGGACATTGGGCACCTTGCAGGGAATGTACTGTGCCGATGATCATATCTTTATATTTCTCATTTCCTGATATTTTTTGTATTTGATGCCGTATTTCGGCTTCTTGGGCTTTAAAAGGAGTTACTACGGCTACAATTTCATGAATAGGCTTTTTATAGGTCTTTTCCAGATTATCTTTTTCCAGTTCCAGCCAACAGACAATGGCTTCCGCTTCAGCCCGGTTGAGGCGACTTCCTGTTTTTCCAGGGCTGCTGTAACTGTTGATGTGTACATATCCTTTGGAAGGGAGGGACTTGTATTTTACTTCGTTACCTTTTTTAGGAAGTAACCTGCCGTGGTAAACATAATCATTGCAATAGGCAATAATGGAATCTACGCATCGTCTGTGTTCGGTCAGAAAAGCTCCTTTTTCACCTTTTACTGTAAAATTACAGCTTTTACGTGCCAGTTTCATTATACTTCCGGAAGAAGAAAGGAAACCATTGTTTTCTAAAAAACGGTATTTTTCCGAGGACTGGTTGGAAACAATGCCCAGATTCTTTAAATTAATGAATGAATATTCATCAGAAATGGACCATACAGGCTCTATTTGTTGAATATCACCTACTAAAATCGCTTGCTTGGCCAAACTGAAGGAGGGAACGGCAAGTTCGGGTGAAACTTGTCCGGATTCATCTACAATCAACAGATCTATTCCATTGTATAAAGGAATATCCCATTTTCCGTTCTCCGCATAGGTCATATACTTGGGTAGAGAATGGAAAGTAGAGATGAAAACAGGCATTACGCAAGCCAAACGTTTTAATCTTTGGGTATAGGCTTCTTGTGTGCGCTGTTTGCCTTCATCGCACCTGCTTAACCGGTGAATAAACTCGGCTTCCCGATAATGTATGGCATACCAGAACATTTGATACCGATAGCTGATATCCAGCCTTACTGCCATGTCTTCTGTATAAGGTAAGTTGCCATACTCAGGGTTGGAACTTATTTTTTCGTAACGTTCTTTGAATTCTTCTGTCAAAGTCCACTGTTCTATTACTTTGTCGTAGGAGGGTAATGGCTCATGGAATTTGCGGATAAACTTCTGTAATATATTGTTTTCCTTCCGGTTTCCATATTCTGTTGTTTCGGCAGCTTGGATACAGAGAATAATCTTTTTTTGGAGGGCTTGCATTTCTTTACGGAGAAATTGCCGGCATTTTGTTTCGTCTTGATAGTTTTTCTTGAAAAAGTGATTGAAGCATTGCAGATAGAATTGTTTGTACTCTTCTTGACGTTCAGGTGTATCGTATGCTGCCGGAAATCCATCCCCTTTGGGATTGAACATCATTTTGTACTGTTGTTGCAGCTCTTTTTTCCCTGACAGATATAAGCCTAATGTATCCAGTTCGGGTAGCCAGCGGTTGGACAACCGGGGATGTGTTGTGTCATTGGTTGTTTCCGCTTTGAAATCCTTCAGGATATTGGTGATTGCCTGATTATTAGCTGAACTTGCAACTATAATTTCCGGCTCTTCCGGATTGTTTAGAATATTATGAGCAAGTCTGTTTGCGATGACAGTTTGCAGAAAAGTGGTTTTTCCTGTTCCCGGAGGACCGTTGACGACAAAAATATCAGCACATTCCGGTGTTGTGTACATTGCTAGTGTTTCGCGTTGAGATATGGACAAAGGAAAGTCGCTGCTCATTTGTGCCCAGTGTTCTTGGTTGCAATATACTTTCCGGTTAGTTGGAATAGGAAGAGCGTTAGCAGATTTTGTTTGTATTAATAAATTCAACAGGGGATGTGGAGTGGTATTGTCATCTTTTAAGAGTTTGTCATATAGTGTGATTATGGGCTGTGCCATATTGCGCTCGGAGGCTTTTATGATAATGATTTCTGGATTATCATAGTAATTCATTGTGCTGAAAGTTTTGCCGGTTGCTTTCTTGAAAAGCTGCTCGCATGCTTGCCAATAGGCCTCCCATTTTGTTTCTTCAGTGTTAAAATTGGATAGTAGTTGATCTACTTTTGAAAGAGAAGCTATAGTGCGGTCATTGGCTGCATTAGGCTCCAAAAATTTACGAATAAATATTGGGATTCTGTCTGATTCGTTCTCGCATACGGTTAGTTTGCCGTCAGGCAACATGGTGGCAGTAATCAAGAAGGGATATTCCGGTCTTTCTGATTGGGAAGTCCAGCCGTTTTCAAATTCGGGCAAAAGAATACAAGGAGCAATCATCACTTTTTGTTTTTCATTGCTGTCTTCTGCTTTCCAATCAGGGAAAATAACAGGAATACTTTTGAGAGGAATGAATTTAAGTATCTTGTCACCAATGTTTAGGGTGATTCGTGGTCCTTTGAGAGCAATAGCTTTGCGCTCTGCATCTTGAAGACAAGTTTTCCAGTATTTTAGTAAGGTCTGGTCCATTTGTTTTTACGTTTGTGTGATGGAATAATTTACAAATATAAGAAAATAGGTGAAAAGAATACGGTAATTGGAGTAACATTCCTGAATTTATGATTTTTTTACATTAAGAGGGATTGGAGATGTCGGGATAATCATAAGGATAAAAATTCATTTAAAAAAGAAATTGAGTATTAGTGTTTTTATGGTATATTTGAAGAGTGAATTTTAAAATTGGGCTTTTTGCACTATAATTTTAATCGATGAATAATACCATGAAAGAAAGATTGCTCTTCTTGATATGTTTTTTATGCATATCATTTATGTTAAAGGCGGCGGATAAGCCAGTAATTAAAATTAGTACAGAAAATGTAGACCTTATTTACCGGGTTGGTAATAATGGACGTCTATATCAAAGTTATTTGGGAAAGAGGTTGAATCATGCTACAGATATTGCCCACTTGCCGCAGGGCAGCGAAGCATATCTGACTCATGGCATGGAAGATTATTTTGAACCGGCTATTCATATAGTGCATAATGACGGCAATCCTTCTACTTTGTTAAAATATGTATCTCATACTCGGAATCAAGTGTCGCCGGGGGTAGATGAAGTAGTGATTACTATGCAGGATGATAAATATCCTGTAACTGTAAAACTTCATTATGTGGCTTACCAGAAAGAAAATCTAATAAAGACTTTCACTGAAATCAGTCATCGGGAAAAGAAACCTGTGCAGCTTCATAAGTATGCGTCTTCCATGTTGCACTTGAATCGTGCCAACTATTTCCTGACTGAATTCTCGGGAGACTGGGCCAGTGAGGCGCATGTGAAGGAACAGCCTTTGGAATTTGGTAAAAAAACGATTGATACCAAGTTGGGAGCACGTGCCAATATGTTCTGCTCTCCTTTCTTCCAACTTGCATTGGACGGAAAGTCAGAAGAGAACCAAGGTGAAGTGTTGGTCGGAACATTAGGATGGACAGGTAATTTCAGTTTTGTATTCGAAGTAGATAATAAGAACGAACTGCGTGTTATTTCGGGTATTAATCCGTATGCTTCGGAATATAGTCTGAAACCGAATGAAATCTTCCGTACTCCCGATTTTTATTTTACTTACAGTTTTACAGGTAAAGGACAGGCTAGCCGTAATTTCCATGATTGGGCCCGTAAGTATCAGGTAAAGGATGGGAACCAGACTCGTATGACTTTGTTGAATAATTGGGAAGCCACCTATTTTGATTTTGATGAAGCGAAATTGGTGAAGTTGATGGATGATGCAGTAGAACTGGGTGTGGATATGTTTTTGTTGGATGATGGTTGGTTTGCCAACAAGTATCCGCGCAGTGGTGATCATCAAGGGTTAGGTGACTGGGATGAAACGGCTGACAAGCTTCCTCATGGCATTGGTTATCTGACGGAAGCCGCTAAGAAAAAAGGTATAAAGTTCGGTATCTGGATTGAACCGGAAATGGTGAATCCTAAGAGTGAGTTGTATGAAAAGCATAAAGACTGGGTGATTCATCTTCCGAACCGTGACGAGTATTATTTCCGTAACCAGTTGGTTCTGGATTTGAGTAATCCGAAAGTACAGGATTATGTGTTCGGAGTTGTGGACAATTTGATGACGAAATATCCTGATATCGCTTTCTTCAAATGGGATTGCAATAGCCCTATTACAAATATTTACTCTGTTTATTTGAAAGACAAGCAGTCACATTTATATATTGATTATGTGCGTGGCTTATATAATGTATTGGAACGTGTGAAAGCAAAATATCCTGATCTGCCGATGATGCTTTGTTCCGGTGGCGGTGGGCGTTCGGATTATGAGGCTTTGAGCTATTTTACAGAATTCTGGCCTAGTGATAATACCGATCCTATTGAACGTTTATTTATTCAGTGGGGATTTTCACAGGTGTTCCCAGCCAAGACAATGTGCGCTCATGTTACCACATGGAATAAGAATAGCAGTGTGAAATTCCGTACGGATGTGGCTATGATGTGCAAACTCGGTTTTGATATAAAATTAGCGGATATGAGTAAGGATGATGAAACTTATTGCCGTACTGCTGTACAGAATTATAACCGTTTGAAACCGGTCGTTCTGGAAGGCGATATGTACCGTTTGGTATCTCCTTATGGCAGTAATCATACCTCTACTATGTATGTGGGCAAAGATAAGGATAAAGCAGTTGTATTTGCTTTCGATATTCATCCCCGTTATGCGGAAAAAACATTGCCGGTGCGTTTGCAGGGGCTTGATGCAGACAAAATGTATCGTGTGAAAGAAATCAACTTGATGCCCGGAGCCAATTCTTCTTTATCAGGCAATGGTGAGGTTTTCTCTGGAGAATTCTTGATGAATGTAGGATTGAATCTATTTACTACACAGCAACTCAACAGTCGTGTAGTTGAAGTAGTAGCTGAATGATTAGGGATTGATTGTATATAATTTAGTGTATTGCCTTCATTATTTGTTTTTATGAATGATGAAGGCAATTTTCTTTTCTATAGATGAATGATACTTGATCGGTTTGATTATGAATCATAGAAGATGCCGTGACACATGATAGATCTTCAGGTGTCATCGTTATATATGTTACACTTGTAAGATATATAATCTTTCGGGTTTAGGTTCTATATCAGAGCGGACTGTTACTTGTTAAGAAAAAACATTCATAGCCTCCGGAGGTTGGAACAGGGGACTAACAAGTTTGTTCAAGTAGGGCTGTTGCAGGGGGGCGGGGTTTATATCTTGGGGGGAGTGTATATTTATATATAGGCTCCTTCACATCCAATTTCCCTTCCGTACCAGAATATTTTTTACTCTGAAGACAGATCTGACCTTCTGAATCACATTAACCTGCGCACATCTACAATAATCAACTTTTTCTTGAACAGTCTGTCGTATCTTCGTGTTCATAAATAAAATGAAAAAGGAAAATACTGAAGTTTTAACTCTGGATCATGGTAGCCCGCTTTTTACCGTTATTGGACGATGATTAACGAATGTAGCCGTACCGATAAAGAATTCCTCGTAAATAGGACGGAAACCAAAGCATATGAGATGGGTTTGTTTCTTTCGACGAAATCAAAGGCCGGTCACGATTGCGTTCCATCATGGTAATGATATTCTTTGTATATACTTTGTTTATAGATGTTGAATTGATGTCTTTATGTGTGATATATTTTAGAAATCACCGTGTAATTTAGTTTCTATTTACTTGCAAAAGTCAAGGACTTTTGCGAATATTGCATATATTATGTATAATTTATAAAATATTTTTTATCACACCAACAGGCTAGTATAATATAATGGAACAAGTTTCAGATTTATCATTATTCAATGAACTTTTTACAATATACAAAGGTCGTTTCGTCCGGTTCGCACAAACCTTTACCCGTGATGCTACTATAGCTGAAGACATTGTGATAGATTCCCTTATTTACTATTGGGAACATAGAACCGAACTTAATAAAGAGTCTAATATACCTGCATATGTGCTTACGGTTATCAAACATAAATGTTTGAATTATCTTCAACACAAAACAGTTATTAAAGAAGTATCTGAACAATTGTACGAACATGCCCAATGGGAACTGAATACCCGTATTGCCACCTTGGAAGCTTGTGAACCTTATGAAATTTTTGCGGCTGAAGCACAAAAAATAGTCAATGACACTTTGGATCTTCTGCCAGAACGTACCCGAGAAATTTTTATAATGAGCCGTATTCAGAACCTTCCGCATAAAGAAATTGCCGAAAAGCTGAATATCAGCTATAAATCGGTAGAATTTCATATCACAAAAGCTTTAAGAGAACTACGGATACAACTAAAAGATTATCTACCTTTTTTTATTTATTTCCTTTTAAAATAAAAAAAACACCTTTTTTCATTAGGGATATGAAAGCATCACTTGCTTATATGTATAGTAAGAAGATAAATAAATTTATATTATCTTTTATTATACAATATAACAGAGTATGGATAAAAATTTGTTAATACGTTTTTTTGAAGGTCAGGCTACTACGGACGAAGAGATGAAAGTTCGTAAGTGGATGGAAGCATCAACTGAAAACCGTCGTACTTATTTTAAAGAAAGAAAGATGTATGATATGACATTGCTTCTGAGTAAAGACACGAAAAAAGAAACTGTTTCACAGTCTTCAAAAAAGAAGTTTAAATTTAGGAAATTTATAGAAATTGCAGCAGTTGCAGCGATTACTCTGGTCATCACACTATTTTACAAGAACCAAGAGCGACAAGAATATTGGCTCACTGCTCAAAAAATCAGTGTTCCAGCTGGTCAACGTATCAATTTGGAATTGTCTGATGGAACCAAAGTTTGGCTGAATTCTCGTACTAAAATTGAATATCCTGCAGTTTTCGCAGATAAAGAACGCCGGATTAAACTTGACGGTGAAGCCTACTTTCAGGTTGCTCAAAATATTCATAAACCTTTTATTGTACAAACTCCAAAAGGAAATGTAGAAGTGCTTGGTACCCAATTTAATGTGGAATCTTATTCGGATGACAGTACCTTTGCGACAGCGTTGATGGAAGGGGCTGTAAAGATAACCGCAGGCAATTATCAGTGCCAACTCAAACCTAACCAGATGGCTTATCTTAAAGATGGAGAAATAAAAGTGGCTCCTATTGAAGATTATAATCCTTATCGTTGGC
>OGLP01000316.1_pt1 | contig 19085 bp, 9 predicted proteins | sample 1572841 | NCBI WGS metagenome assembly OGLP01 (sample SAMEA2581929, study PRJEB24529) | metagenome | biome: Human gut stool | place: China | collected 2011
ATAAAAGGCTTATCATCCAGAAACGGATTAGGGCTTGCCATTTGCCAGAGTATGATAGAATTGCTACATGGAACCATTAACGTAGAAAGTGAAGTAAATCAATATGCCCAATTTATTGTGACTTTGCCTGCGCTTGAAACCACAGAAAAAGTGGGAAATATACAACCACATGAAATTGCCAAAGTTGAACTGTCCAATTATAAAACAGAGGTAACACTGCCCGAAACAGTCAATAACGAAGAAGAAACTAACCAACCGGAAAACACAATACTGATTATTGATGATAATAAAGAATTGTTGTGGATGTTGAAAGATATATTATCAAATGAATATGCAATCTTAACTGCCGAAAACGGAGAGGAAGGGTTGGAACTATTGAAACAAGAAACTCCGAATCTGATTATCACAGATATCATGATGCCTAAAATCGATGGAATCACCCTGACTAAACAACTGAAAAACAATAAGCATACTGCACACATTCCATTGGTAATTCTTTCGGCCAAGAATACAACCGATGAGAAAATAGAAGGTATAGAATCCGGAGCGGATGCTTACATTCCCAAACCTTTCAATACACAATATCTTAGAACCATTATCAAACAACTTATAAAAAAACAAGAAGAGTTAAAGCAATACTATAACTCTTCTGCAAGTGCATTTGACTATAGTGGAGGACAGTTATTACAAAATGAGGATAAAGAATACCTGCAAACCGCTATAGAAATAATCAATAAAAATATGGATAATGCAGAGTTCGGCCCTGACGAATTAGCCGAGGCGATGCAAACCAGTGGCAGAAATTTATACCGAAAGTTCAAAAAACTGAACCAATCATCTCCCAAAGATTTCATAAAAGAGCAAAAAATGAAATATGCTGCAAAATTGCTGTTAACAACAACATTAAATATACAAGAAATCATGTACCGGATAGCGGCTACCAACCGGTCGCATTTTTATAAAGAATTCGCCAAACGCTATAATCAAACTCCCAGGGAGTATAGGGAAGCCAATAAACAAAAAGATGATTCTCTTGTTTGACGAGTTCTTTATTTCTTAGCAATCACTACGTAAGTAGTGCCTTTGCGTACTTATTAATGCTTTTGAGCTATATGCTTTATCACCGAACTACCGGAATAGTCACCGGAAGGGAATGTTATATCCATCTGTTCTCCATTCAGGCTTAATTGAACAGACTCCTCTTTATACAAAGGATCAGCTACAGCTATTTCATATTGCCCGTCTTTCTTCTCAATGTATAACAAAACTTTTTTATTGACTGCCACTACCAGATCATCTGAGAACCGTATTTCACCCGGTTCATAAAAGACGACAGCATACTGTCTCTTATTCTCATTGGCAATCGCTTGTATCTGCTCCGTATTGGCTATAATTTTGATTTCATTCTCAAACTTCTTATCTGTAAAATAAGAAAGAGGTTTATCAGGCATTATTATGTAGCAATAATCCTCATTCTGTGGAGTAGTGCCATGCGAAATCCATAAACTAAAAACCTCTTTTGTAACAGGTTGCTCACTTGCCGTTACTTCAAGTTCCCGCCAGGTACCCGTTTGCTTGGCTTTTCTCAATGTTACACTCCCATTTTGCGGGAAAATATACCCTACATTATCATGGTAAGCCCAGTCTATCTTTTTGTCGGACAAGTTATCCATTAGCCGGTATGTATGCCCTGACAAGCCATATGTAACCTCACCATTTGCCAGACATTGATTTACCGAAGTACGAACTTCCTGCGTACGGGCTGCCTTAATACCACTTCCCATACATACCATAGCATCTCCCATAAAAAAGTAAGCTTTCCGAGCTTCCACACCTTGATAAGCATGTTCATAAGCCATTACACCATTATGAGCATTGCTAACACCTCCACCAAATTGATTCGAACCAAACAAATACCAACGGAGATCGGCAGTCGACTGATTAGCAACCGCCGTTGTTCCCGGTACCCGCGTCCAATCCCAAGCTACAAAGACGTCATCATACTCATGACCGGTAGTCATTATATTAGTCGCTCCTAATGGTAGATAATAACCTTTCAAATTCTGCCCATTCAGCATTTCCGTACCATTTGTGCGCACGGATATGACTTTGGCAGACATGTAATAATCAGCTCCATGATGAGTCATAATGTTCGATTTCCAGAAGTGTGTATTTCCAGGTACCGGAAAGGCTGCACCATTAATATGCTTTTTCCATGCTTCATAATCTTCTGCATGAATAGGATCAACTTCTTTCATTAAATCTAATGTGTACGTGGACATATTACTCAAGCAATTCGGCCGACATATTCCCCGTCCAATCGTCCCAAAATCATATGCCTCCCTGTATCCGAACATCTGTGTTCCTTTCAGAAAAACATCTGATACCAACTTAATCTTATCAGGAGTAAAAAATTTTATGAAAGATGTCTTATTAGCTAAAGTAATATACTCTGCCAAGTCAGACATCAGTGACATTCCATATCCACCCGAATAAAGTTGAGGACGGTGCTGATGGATACTATTATCTCTTTTCATTCCTTCATCATCTTTCTCCTCTACATATATGGTAGAAGCAATGGAAGAAAATCCTTTGGCTATTAACTCATAATTATCTTCTATACAGCCCTTATGTATCAAGACTGCAGACACCCATGTCCTGTTCTTACCTCTATGTGCTACATTATCTGTCTTATCAACCAGGTAAGCAGAAAGCCTCATCAAATCTTCTCTTTTCAGTTCTTTCTTCAACAAAAGAAGAGGAACCATATATTGGGAAGGAGCCCCGATATCCCGATACCACCAATTTCCGGAATCGGGATTAACTGTCCGGAAATAGTCTAACCCCAATACTATCTTTTTTCTCAATTCCGGCTTATGAAATAGCTTATTTCCAAGCTTACTATAGGCCAATGCTATGTTTCTTAATCTTTTGAGATGACGGTCTGCATCGAAATAGAAAGTCACTGTCTTATAATCAATGTCTTTCCAACTACCATCAGTTTGCATAACAGCCAAATCTTTTTCTGCTTGAGAAACGTCTATCGAATCCGATAGGTATTCTTCCAACAATCTATTATATAAAATCTCTATATCCTTCTGCTTCTCTACAGCATAACTGCATTCTCCCCAAAAGCATAACGCTAGATAAATAATTAGTAACCTTTTCATAATCATTCTTTATCTATAATTATCACCGCCGCACTCATTGCCGGGACGGATACTTTAACATATTCATTTTGTGGTTGATATTTCTCTCTTATATTTAGTTGAAAACTTCCATCAGCTTCTACTTCAGCATCAGCAAAATATATTCCTAATGAATTTTTCAAGAAAGACTCAAGCCAACGGATACTTCCAGCAACTGCCAGTCCCGCTATAGTAACATTAGGTAACTTATCTTTTAGCATTCTTTAAATCGTTTTGCTACATATGCAGCTTCATTCGAGTTTTTTCAGAATTTTTTCTCCCTGATTCAGCCTACAATAACCTTTCAGTCGGTTAAGCCTACAAATTTTGAAAAAGTATCTACATCTGTAGTCCCCCCCCAAAGGAGTGCAACAACAAAAGAATTGTTTCCCCTTTTTAATAATTTAGTCAAGTTCATGGTATTAAATATCAGTTTTTTATCTTCAAAAATAAAAGTCTATTTAATAAGGAGTTAGCCCAATAATGAACCAACTCCTTACATTACATAAGTTTTTAGGTAGAATTAGAAATATCCAGGGTTCTGCTCTTCCTCATCAGAACCGCGAGGATTCAGTCGGTCAATATGCTTTTGAGGAATTGGACGCAGTTTGTGATACTCTTGGATATTCTTCATTGCGTCTAGATTCCATTTTTTTACATACTCAACCAATTTCTCACAACGTACCAGATCTTCCCATCTTGTGTATTCGCCCAAAAGTTCACGTCCTCTTTCATCCAACATAAAATCTACAAAGTTCTCTTTCAAGTCATCTGCAGTCACTTTTATATTTTCATAAGTAGATTCCGTGTTGTCCATTTCTCCACCTTCTTCCAGCCAATATTGAGGTACCTTTTTTTCGCCGGACTTCCAAGAAGCACGCTCACGAATAACATTAATCAAATCAGCAGCCAAGTTGTAATCCCCCTTACGTCCTGCTGCTTCCGCAGCAATGAGGTAAGTCTCGCCAAGACGCATACGTACCCATTCGCGTACCCCTTTCTGCTCATTTGCCGTTTCTCTTAACGGATCCTCATATTTCAACACAATGGGATAATATCTGTTATTCTTACTTGGATCATCCTTGTTCCATTGAAAATATTTATATTTATATGTTCTGTTCTTAGGAGCATTTAAGCTATAATAAATAGCAGTATCTCCTATGGCTAAAGAAGAAGTTACTTTATTACAATAGTAGGTCCATTTAAAACTCTTATAAAAACGGGAGTCATTTTTACGATCAAATAACTCAAACATCGTCTTATTGGTAGCACGATGAAAACGATAAGGACGGCCGTTAGCTATATCACGCTTCATACCAGGTTGATCTTCATACCACGATCCCCAATATAAATGAGATTTATTTCCATCTCCATTATAAATCGGATCAAGAGTAAACTGAATGGAAAAGATAACCTCACGATTTCCCATGTTGTTAACATCCCACAAATCCGAATAGTTATTCAATAAAGTATACTTAGGGCTGTCTATTACCCTTTTTGCATAGTAATAAGCACTATCCATATCAGTTGATAATTGTCCACGCTGATCAGTTACTGCACTACCACGTGTAAGATAAACTTTAGACAATAAATGAGCAGCAGCATATTTAGTAGCCTTACTTTGTTCTGTACCAGTTGCCGATTCACGGAGATGTTCTGCCGCATATCTTAAATCACTGACAATAAGCTTATAGACATCTGATACAGAAGAGCGTTTGAAGTCAGTTTGAGGTTCTTGTATTGCCTTAGTAACCAAAGGTATTTTGCCAAATTGTTGAACTAAGTCAAAGTAGAAGTACGCACGAAAGAAATTCATCTCAGCACCATAACTCTCTTTTTCTGCTTCCGATACACTCGCCTCCGGCAGAGCATCTAAGACCAAGTTTGTCACTCCGATAGCTTTATAATGGTTTTCCCACAAACTATATAACTTCGATTCTGTTGGTGACAAAGTTGCACTATATAAATTATAGGGATAACTCAAAGCTCCCTCCGCACCTGTTATCAGATCAGTGCCTAATTCTGTAAAAACATTAGAGAACTCTCCACCAACTCCAAAACGCATATAAGCATAGGTGGCATCAACAGCTGCCAGTATACCTTGTTCAGTTTTATAAAAATCACTTGTTATACGAGGAACTTCTTTCTCTGAAAGAAAATCATCACAACTAACATTTATCAGGGAGATAAATCCATAAACCATCGTAAAAATTATGTCGATGCTTTTTCTATATTTCATCGTTTTCATTTTATTCTTATTTTATTTAGTTTAAAAAGAAACATTCATACCAAATATCCAACTACTTACACTTGGTGAAGCATAGGTTGCCGCTCCTTCCGGATCGACTCCGGTGTAGCTTGTAAACACAAGAGGATTCTGTGCAGTAACGTATAAGCGACAATTAGATAAAGTTGCTTTATTAACCAGACTTTTAGGTAATGTATACCCTAATGTTATTGTTTTAACACGTAAAAAATCAGATTTTTCATAATATAATGAAGATTCATACTCTATATTGTCATACAACCTGTTAGGACGCGGATAAGCATTAGTGGGATTATTAGGAGTCCAATAGTCAAATTTCACACTATTATTACGATAAGACTGGTGATTCACGCGAACTGCATTTCTCAACATTCCGCCTAAAGTTCCATAAAGAACAACATTCAGGTCAAGACCTTTATAAACAAATGTATTGCTAAAATTAAAAATATGTTTGGGGCGTTTTTGTCCAAGGATCATACGATCATTGTCTGCAGTAATTTTATGATCTCCATCAATATCCAGCAGTTTAATCATTCCCGGTGCAAATTTATGACCATTCTTATTATATTTTTCGATTTCTGCAAGATCTTCCGGAGTATCCTGCCAGATACCGATTTTCTTATAATCATAATATACCCCAAGCGCTTCGCCTATAAACCAACTATTGCCTATATCATCTACTTTCCCATTATACAATTCTACAATTTCTTCCTTATTAGTTGAATACATAAAATCTGTAGACCATGTAAAGTCTTTATTTTGTATATTCACAGTAGATAAACTAACTTCAATACCCTTATTCCTTGTCTTACCAACATTAGTAAGTACACTCGTATAGCCAGAGACAGCAGGTAACTGACGGTCAAGCAGCAAATCATGTGTATTTTGCAGATAAGCATCAACTGTTCCACTCAAACGTCCACGGAAAAAACTAAAGTCAACACCTACATTCCATTGTCCGGTAGTTTCCCAAGTCAATGTTTTATCCGGTAAGCTGGATGAGGTATAACCAATAACCATATTTTCTCCATAATTATAATACTTCTTTGATAACAATCCCTTTGTTTGATAAGGATTAATAGAAGTATTGGCAGTTACACCATATCCGAAACGCAGTTTCAAATTATCAAGTTTATCAAAATTCTTAAGGAAGTTTTCCTCATTTACTCTCCATGCCAATGAAAAAGCAGGGAAAGAAACCCATTTGTGTCCATCTGCTAAACGTGAAGAGCCATCATAACGCATTGAGAATGTTGCATAATACCTGCTTTTATAATTGTAGTTCAAGCGCCCCATGAAAGAAGCAAGGCTCCATACTTGGTTATTACTGTCATATCCTGTTATATCCAATGCTGACGCAATATCATTAAAAAGCAGATCATCCGAAGGTAAATCCTGAACAGTAGTACTTAAACTTTCAGTTCTATTGCGCTGAATAGATTGCAGCAAAGTAATCCCGATAGAGTGTTTTCCAAATTGCTTATCATAGAATAACAGATTTTCAAATGTATAAGCATAGGTTTGTTGAGTAGCATTCTTTGCCTGATTAGGATTGCCTTGTCTTGCATTTGAAGATAAAAAAGAATAATCCTGCCGAGAATGGAAATCAATGCCAATATTTGCACGATACTTAAGTCCATCTAACGGAAGTTTGATTTCTCCATAATAACTACCTAAGAAACGGTTAATCTTCAACGGATTTACTACAGCATCAGGCTCCAAATATTGAAGAGGATTCCACCATTGAGAGTCACCACCCGAGGTCATAAACGTAGGTGCTCCATCATCATCGTACAATCGTCCAAGCGGATTAACACGCCAGCAATCCTGAAAATTCGAACCTCTATCCTGTAATGAATGACTAAAATGTGACTGTCCTCCTATCTTCAACCAATTAGTAACCTCCGCATCAACACTCAACTTTACCGTATAACGCGAGTAGTCTTGATTCTTATAAATGCCTTCATTCCTGAAATATGTAGTATTAAAAGCAAACTGCATTTTATCACCTCCCCCTCTGATGCCGAGTTGGTGATCAGTCACTATACCTGTACGCTCTACTTCATTCCACCACAAAGCACCGGAACGCACTTTACCAGGATCATAATTACCGTTTTCATCGTAAGCCATCGCAATAGACTGCCAAGTATAATCATCGCCAGTAAACGAAGGTAATGTTTTATCCAGTTCCATATTAGGTACTGCTGAATCATATTGTCCGGCAGCTCTATAAGCTTCACGCACATACTCCGCATATTCTGATCCATCCATTAATTCCAACTTATTTTGAATGGTCTGAATTCCGTAATAGCCATTATAGTCAACCTGTACTTTTCCTTTCTTACCTTTCTTTGTTGAGATAATGATAACTCCATTAGCACCTCTAGACCCATATATCGCTGTGGCTGAGGCATCCTTAAGAACCTCTATCGACTCTATATCACCAGGGGCAAATAAATTAGGAGCTGTTGAAATAGGAATACCATCCACTACATACAACGGATCATTTCCTGCTTTGATAGAACGTGTACCACGAATAAGAATAGACGGAGTAGATCCTGGAGTCCAACTTGTGTTCTGTATCAATACTCCCGGAACTTTACCCTGAATAGCCTCAGCAGCGGATAACGCCGGACTCTGCAACAGTTTTTCAGAATCAACAGATGTAACAGAGCCTGTCAGATCACGTTTCTTTACAGTTCCATAACCCACTACTACAACTTCATCCAATTCTGAGGCAACCTCAGTTAAAACAACATTCATCATTGCTTGTATGCCAACCTTTTTCTCAAGTACATTGTAGCCGATATAGCTAAACTTTAAAGTCGAATTTGATGAAACATTTAAATCAAACTTTCCATCTATATCCGTTACTGTACCATTAGAAGTACCAAGTTCCACTACACTGACTCCTATTAATGGTTCATTTTTCTCATCAGTGACTAATCCCTTAATATTTTTCTTTCCCTGACCATAAACAGTAAACAGAGATAAACACAATAATAGAAGGATTGCAGAGAACCGTTTTCCTCCTAGTCTTTGTTCACTTTTGTTTGTTAGCATAAAAATGTTTTTCATATTAATATATTTTTTAATTGGTTCTATTTTAAAAGACACTTATTAAAGAGACAAATACCTTTAAAACATCAGCATGAGTAATTCTCCAAAAATTAAATTATCAAAAAGTACTCTAATGACATCTTTTTAGAAATACTCAAAAAATTAAAAGAATGTTTTTCCATATTCATCGCTATTTATCAAAAATTAATAATATGTATCTTTTCTCAATACCTGCAAAAAGACTAATACGCTATTGAAAACGTTTGATGTTGTTTCTACATGCAAAATTAGCGTACAAGCAATATGTATATATACAATATCTCGCCAATATCATGCTCATATCCGCAATGCACAAAGAGAATACAGTTATGGCGAAATTGAATACAACAGTCTTTTAGCAGAGGTTATCCCCCCGGACAATAAAACCTTAGTTTTAACTAAAGTTGATCTTGTTAAAACCTAAATTCAACCAGATAGAATTTTGGAAAAATCAATCAGAGCACTATCTTTGTTCGCCAGTAAAAGTGATTAATGCCAAGAGGACTACTAATGAAATATTATATTCAATTTTCTTTGCTGCTACTATTTTGTTTTATACAAAATGTCAATTCACATAACCTTAGACAAATTAGTAATCGTGACGGGCTATCAAATAGTTCCGTTACCTGTTTATTTCAGGATGAAAAACGATTCTTATGGATTGGTACTTATGACGGGCTCAATATGTACGACAGCCAAAAGATATATGTATATAAGCCTGATATCAACAATCAAAATAGTCTTTCAAGTAACGTTATCAGAAAAGTTATAGAAACAGATAAGAACTATCTATGGATTAGCACAAAATGGGGGCTAAATAAACTATCCCAGCAAAGTAATACTATAGAAGAATACTATAATGAATTTGGCGAAAATTCGTATATCGCCAAAGACAGCCAAGACTATTTATATGTATTTAATAGACCCAATACATTATCTCTATATTCGAAATTAGACAATAAATTTATAAATTTCCCCTTCTATAATGAGAAGGAATTGGACAATGTATCGAGTTTCATAATTGATTCACAAGATACGGTATGGATAAACCATAAAGGCATAATGGAAAAGTATACCATATCTGGTAAAAAAACAAATAACCCTCAAGTAGTCAGACATCCGGATTTTATATATCCACACCTCATAAAATATGCTTTCTACAGTGACGAGAAAATAATTATGGTAGATTCTGAAGGAAACATATTTTACAAAGACAAAGAGAAGCTACATTTTATCAAAAAATTAAAGCAATCGATTCAGGAAAGTGGTAAAATCGGAGCTATTGCTTTTGATAATAAAGACATTCTTATTGGATTTGAAACAAATGGTCTTATACGACTAATAGCTGAACAAAACTACCAAGTTGAGAAGTTCAACATCAATTGTGGTGTATTCTCTTTGTGGAAAGATAAACAACAAGATATTATCTGGATTGGCACAGACGGCCAAGGGGTATATGCATGGACAAAAGACGAATACACATTTACCAATATATTACTCAATGAACTTCCGATCAGCAAGAAAAGGCCGATTCGTGCCGTTTACACTGATAAATATAACACCTTATGGTTAGGTACAAAAGATAACGGTGTAATAAAAATCAGAAATTACGATACTTCAAAAGAGTATTCAAATGATAACGTTACACATCTTACAACTCAAGAAGGACTCACTAATAATGCAGTTTTCGCATTTGCACCAAGCAATGTGTATCCAATTCTGTGGATAGGCTCCAATGGCCCCGGTTTAAACTACTACTCTTTCTCGGACAATAAAATTCACTCATTAATCAACAATACTAATCAAGATATCGCCCACGTACATTCCATGAGTGAGACAAACGACTCACTATTGTGGATAGGGGCAGGAAATACTCTATTGAAAATAAGCACCCAACGACATAAGCAAGGGATTGAAGCTAAACAGATTCATGCATTTAACTTTAAGGTTCCGCATAAGCAGAAAAATAATCAAATATATGCCATATATCCGGAAAACGACTCTATCATCTGGATTGGGATGCGTGGTAATGGTGTCATCAGATTAAACTCGCATACTGAAGATTATTCTTTCATCTCTTTTGATAGGAATGGCATAGCTCCCATGAGCGATATATTATGTATACATCAAGACCAACATGAAGATATGTGGTTAGGTACAAGTTATGGGTTAACTAAACTAAAATTCTCATCCAATGGCAATTATGACTATAAGAATTTTAATGAGAATGAGGGTTTACCCAATAATACAATACACGGAATCATTGAAGACCAAGAAGGACATCTATGGTTAAGCAGTAATACCGGTATTATATTATTTGATTCTCAAAAAAATATATTCAAAAACTTTAATCATAGGACAGGATTAGATATAACAGAATTCAGTGATAACGCATATTTTCAAGACAAAGTAAGAAACAGATACTTTTTTGGGGGAGTAAATGGCATAGTCTGGATAAAAAAGGAGAAAAAGGGAAGAAGCAATTTCGTACCTGATATTCATTTTACTAAAGTAAGGATATTCAATAAGGAATATAATATTCATGAATTTGAAAAGAAAGGCAGCAATCCCCAAAATATCGTACTGAACTATGACCAGAATTTCTTTGCAATCTCTTTTGTTGCCACCGACTTTATCAATGGTGAGAACTGTAAGTATTCTTATAAACTTGAGAATTTCAGCAATGTATGGATGAATACACGTTCCAATGAAGCTCAATTTACAAATATTCCTCCCGGAGACTATACATTGAGAGTGAAATACAATGACGGAGGAAATAACAATGATAATTTAATCCAGAGTATCCGTATTGTCATTCTTCCCCCTTGGTACCAAAGTATTGCAGCTCAGATAATATATGTATTACTGGCCCTTGGAGCAGGATTCGGATTCTGGCACTATATCCGGCGGAAATACGAACGGAGAAAAGCCGCTATTTCCAAGAGATTAAACGAAAAGTATAAAGTAGAAATGTACGAAGGTAAACTACGTTTCTTCACTAACATCACACATGAATTTTGCACACCACTTACCCTGATCTATGGACCATGTGAAAGAATATTGCAGCATGAGAACAGTGATGCTTTCATCAGGAAATATGCTCAGATTATTAAATCAAATACAGAGCGCCTCAATAGCCTGATACAGGAGGTCATAGATTTCCGCCGTATGGAAACCGGTAATCAGATATGCCACATACAGGAACTGAATATCAGTAAACTGGCAAAGGAAATTATAGATTCATTCAGTGAGTTGGCAGAGCAGAATCAAATCCATCTAGAAACCGATATCTATCCGGAAATTATGTGGAAGAGTGATTATAGTGGATTCACAAAGATCCTGAATAATCTTATCTCGAATGCATTTAAATATACCCCCGAGAATGGAATAATCCGCATATCCATAAAAGCCGAAGGAGACAAGTTAAATCTAAAAGTTTATAATACGGGAAAAGGAATATGCAAAGAGAGTATTCCATTTATATTTAACAGATATAGTGTACTTGATAATATTCAAGAGAATAGTATTAAAGGGCTTTCTTCCAGAAATGGTTTGGGACTTGCCATCTGCCAAAGCATGGTAGAACTGCTACAAGGTACTATTGAAGTAGAAAGTGAAGTAAACCAATATGCTCAGTTCATAGTGAACCTGCCACAACTTGAAGTAACAGGAAAAGCGGAACGTATACTAAATGAAGAAGTTCCTAAATCTGAACCTTTTAACCATAAAACCAGTACTGAAATAACTGAAAGAGACAATCACCAGGAAGAATCCAATCAACCGGAGCCAACCATTCTGATGATAGATGACAACAAAGAGCTACTGTGGATGCTAAAAGATATACTATCCGATGAATACTCTGTTTTAACCGCAGAAAATGGCGAAGAAGGGCTTACCATATTAAAACAAAAAACACCGGACCTCATCATTACAGATATTATGATGCCTAAAATTGATGGAATCACCTTAATCAAACAGCTCAAAAGCAACAAACATACAATGCATATTCCACTAGTTATCCTCTCTGCAAAGAATACAACCGATGAAAAGATTGAAGGTATAGAATCTGGAGCAGATGCTTATATCCCCAAACCATTCAATACTCAATATCTGAAGAGCATCATCAAGCAACTATTAAAAAAGCAGGAAGAATTAAAGCAATATTACAACTCCTCAGCAAGTGCCTTTGAATTTAGTGGTGGACATTTGCTACAACAGGAAGATAAGAAGTTTATAGAAACTGCTGTTGAACTAATCAATAGAAATATGGACAACACCAAGTTCGGACCGGAAGAACTTGCAGGAGCCATGCAAACCAGCAGTAGAAACTTATATCGCAAGTTTAAAAATCTGGAGCAGCTACCACCTAAAGATTTCATTAAAGAACAAAGAATTAATTATGCCGCGAAACTACTATTAACCACCACGTTGACTATACAAGAAGTCATGTATCGGACAGCTTTCACAAATCGGTCACATTTCTATAAAGAATTTGGCAAACGATACAATCAAACTCCTAAGGAATACAGAGAAAGCAATAAGCACAAAGACAATTCTCTCAACTAAAAAGAGCTTGTACATAGATACTTAAGGCAAGAATGAAAATGATATCACTCTTGCCTCAAATTTATATCCAGAAAGCACCTTACCTATTCAAGTTCCCTATTTTCCCAGCCGTTAGCGTGACCGGTCCCAATAAACCGGACTCAACAAGGGGTGAGGTTTTGTCATAATGCTTCCAAGTTGTAAATGCAATTCTGCCTCCTGCAGGTTTCGGTTTACCCTGTATATACCATTCAGGAAGTTTTTTGATACCACCGTTGCGCAATGTAGAATATTTATTTGGAATATCCTGATAACCATAAATATTCTCTTCAGGCATGTACTCATCACCAATCAATCGGTTGACCCACAAATTTGTTACACGAATTTCTATTGTATTATCTCCTTCGTGCAAAAATTGTTGTATATCAACAGAATAGGGAGGAGCCCAACAGATTCCAGCACAGTTCTCATTCACCAACACTTCAGCAAGTACTTCTACACGCCCTAGATCCAAACGTAAACAAATATCGTCTTGTAAATAGGCACTATTGATAGACAGCAAATAGAGATAATTCATCGTTCCCGAAAAATGACGAACCCCAAAATTTTCTTCTAAATGCAATGAATGCAACTGGCTTAAAGTAATTTCTTCAGTTACTCCCATATTTTTTGGAAATCGAACCCTCCAGGGCCCCTCTAACAAAATACGCGCAGGAAGAATGTCAACATGCTTCCGAAAACTTGTATGCTCTGAAACAAACTCATAAATACCAGCTTGCCATGCAATAAACTGATAATTGGGCAACCATGATATCACCTGCTCACTTGGATGGAACGGAGCAGGTACCCCTTTTTGGTAAAGTTTGGTTATCTCTGTCTGGTCAATACTTGAAGAATGGATACATAAATTACAAAGTCCACCTTCATAAGCATCCGCTTTACACAACAAATCCGAATGCAATGTCTCGAGGTGTACAATTGTGCTTGAAGTTGTTCCTGCCCCAGCATATACTCCATTTATCCAAAGATGCGGTACGTTATTCTGATAGATCAAAGCCAAATGAGTCCACCCCGATAATGGTCTGAGATTTCGGTATACAGCTTTATTATGTATAGTCCGCTCATATACAACCACTCCATTCCGCCCCACTGACAACCCAACAGCACTATGCCCGTTTCCATGTCGCCTCTCTCCTTCTAAAGGGTAAATTGCAAAAAAACGAGCACACATATCACCAAGTTCCTGTTCTTCGGTTATGGCTATGTCCACCTCAGGCTTTATCCAACAAGTAATACTAAAATTTACAGATAAAGAATCCTGTTCCACTACATTTTTAATAGTTGGAAACAAAGAAACTCCATTGTATTTCAAATTTGTACACTTCCGTTGTTTTTCAGCCTTACGAAAAACAACAAACATAGATCCTGCAGGAGTAAAATTAAGAGGAATTTCTACACCTTCACTATCAGTGCGATAGACCGGGCACTGTAAAATTTCAGTTGTATAAGGATCCCATAACTCCGGAATATAACCTTTTATCCGGAAATGAGCTGTTCCTTTTTCATACGCTCGCTTACGATTTGCCAAGAAGTATATCTCGACTCCTTCCTGTTGATAATGGATAGCATGAACAGCTGAATTTCCTGTCTCAGAATAATAAACAAAGTCAGGAGATACACCTAACCGATTGAGAATGATTTGTAAATCCTCTCCTTCATATACGTTCGGGTACTGCCAGACTTTTTTCACCAATGCAACAAACTCATTTTCTTTCTCCCCATCACACAAACCTAATGTATGCTGTGGCTTTTGACCAACCAACACCATTCCCTCATCCACCAATCGATCCAGTATCCGCAACGTATGCAATGACATTGTTTCCGATTTAAGCAACACTAAGAGCTTATAGCCATCAAAGCGTGTAGCAGGAAGAAGAATCTTTCCATCCTTGATGTGTGCCTTGTCCAGTATTTCAGTATTTACCATGTCATAATCATACCCTTCTGGAGGTGCCAATGGGGTTTGTTCCGGTTCAATAGTGCTACCAAAACTATCATCACCATTATGATAAAGAATATCACCATAGAAAGTTGAGCTCTGGAAAATGTGCTGACAACGATTCAAATAGTCAATCCACGCTTTCCCCGGTTTCCACCACGTATTGGTACGGTCAAAGTGCAATCCCCATGCTCCCATCGTCATTCCTGGAGCGGCAGTAGGATGCGGTTGGTGAGCAAAACGATGAAAATAAATCCTACTAAGTCCCCGGGTGAACATATAATCACCTAGTGACTTTAGAGCATATGGATACAACAGCCATTTGTCTGCATCTGGTTCAGAAGTAAAAGCCTCAGCACCAACAATCTTTCCACCAAGCGTATGTGCTATTGAAGCCACTTGTTTAACGGTACGGTTATATTTATAATTTGCCCAAAGCACAGTCTGGCCACACCAGAATTCTCCCATATTAATGTCAAGCTGTTGTGCCACTTGCAATTCTTCCATCATATTGCCACCGTAAGGCTCTGTATAAGTTATTATACCTTTCTCTTTACACCGTTTTTGAAAATGCGCATAGTAACGCTCAGCAAACAGATCAGCTCTGGTTCGGCGAAAGTCAAACAGGAAACGCTTCGTACTTTCCTCACTCTCAACCACCTTATTAGCTAACGCAGGCAAAAACGGATAAAGCGCATACCTATGCTTTTGTTCAAAGTAGGCAGGCATGTCGGAAGTCCAATCCTGATCGCCCGTTTCATAGCTATCTATCAGCAAGCCAATCTTAGAATGTTTGGCTACCTTCTCCATTGCAGGCATCAGCCTCTTAAACATACAATCCAAATGATAGTCTAGTGCTTCCGTACTGAATTTATCACAATCCAATCCGGTCGATTTAGAGGGAGCTGACTTATTCTTCTGATCTTTGGCTGTTTGTCCAAAACGCATAATCAGCCACTCACCAGTAGGAACATCCCAAGTTAAAACACCATCCTTATCAAGCCTATTTGATAATTCAAGAATTGACAACCTAGGTATTACTTTCATATTTGCCGGAATAGCCAAACAAAATGTATCTATATAATAATCAAACATATGTTTGGGAGTAGGCAACGGCATCCGGATTTGTTTTCCACCTGTTACTTTTGTTTCGCTCCATGTTATTATCTGCATAGCTTTATCCGGAGTAATCCAAGGTCCACCACTAGATGACCAGCCGGGGCAGTTGTGCATTGCAAACTCCAAGCCCAATCTCTCTGACTCTTTGAGCGTATGTAAAATAAGATCTACCCACTCATCACTAAGCGATTCTACCGGACCAATGGGAATGCCACTTCCTGCTTCAAACAATTGATAGCCTGCAATGCCATTTGCTTTCATAGCTTCAAGGTCACAGGTTATGCCATCTTTAGTAATATTACCATTCATCCAGTGCCACCACGTATAAACTCCGGAAGAGAAAGGCGGATTACGGAAAGTAGATTCGAGAAGTGTTGAAGAAGATTTAGATACCTTGTTCCTACATACTCCCATAGCAAAAGCAGGACTAACCAAACTAACGATACCCGCTGATGACAAAATTTTAAGAAAAGTACGTCGTTCCATGAATAAAAAGATTTTTAGGTGGGTTCTATTAATCATTGTTTCTACATGCAAATATAAGAGCCCAACAATGGATACATATATGGTATTCTGCCATAATGATATCCAAACCTGCAAAATACAGAATGAATACACTAATGGCCAGATTGCATACACTTTCTACCCATTGAAAGAAGAATCACAGGTACAATCATCTCTTCAGTAGCCGCTTCGTCAGATAGTGGACCGGATACCATACTGAAAGGAAGCCAACGGTAATCACAGTAACAAATATCAATATAACGTCCGTTGCATGAACACTGACTGGATAAGCATCCACAATAAAACCACCGCCCAAGGAGATAATGCCGAAACGCTGCTGAATATAGCAAAGCAGCAAACCAAGGATAATGCCGGAAAGTGCACCGAACAAAGATATAAGCCGGCCTTCAAACAAGAAGATGCGAGCGATTAACCGATCATCCGCTCCAAGATTACGTAAGGTCTCCACATCCTCCCGCTTATCAAGAATAAGCATGGAAAGAGAACCAATCACATTGAAACAGGCTATAGCAAGGATAAACGTAAGGAACAGGTAAGATATAAACTTCTCTATCTCCATGATACGGAATACATCAGCCTGCTGCTCATAACGGTTCAAGACCAAAAAATCATCGCCTAAGATGCGGGAAATCTTTTTCTGTACGGCAGAGGCATCTGTATCCGATTTCAACTTCAGTTCAACAGCAGATACCTCCGTATCATAATTAAAAAGATTATGTGCAAAATCAAGAGAAGTGAGAATATAACGCGCATCATATTTTTGCTGGTTCACCACAAACACAACTCCGGGAGAAAAGAGGTAATCGCGATTAAAAGAAGCAGAAGGATTAGCCATATTCACACGTACATTCCGCTTAGGGGCATATACCTGAAGCGGATCGACGAACTGAAGACCAGTCCCCAGCTCAGAGATCAGTTCCACACCCAAAACCCCGTAATCCACTATGGAATCGTGCAAGATAAAATCCCCTGCACCGTATAGCAAACTGTCGATAGACGTCAGTTGTTCAAAATTATCTTCCACCCCTTTTATGATTGCCATAGCCTGGCGGTCTTTATACTGCACCATGGCGTTATCTTCCAGTGTCTCTGTCCAGACATCAATTTCCGGCAAAGAACGCACCTCCTGAAAAGCAGCTCCATTCGGTTCAAAGACTTTTCCCTCACGAACCATAATCTTCAGTTCCGGATCGAAAGCCGTAAAAAGACCTGCCACCATATCCTGAAAACCATTGAACACGGAGAGTGTACAGACCAACGCCAACGTAGCCAATGCCACTCCACACACCGAAATGCCGGAAATGATATTGATAGCGTTGTGTTTCTTCTTAGAGAAGAGATAGCGCCGGGCTATGTAGAAGGGAAGGTTCACTTCAACAATTCATCTATTTTCTCAAGATAATCCAGTGAGTCATCCACAAAGAACTTCAGTTCGGGGATGATACGAAGCTGATGACGTACACGAGTTCCTAACTCATAACGAACAGACTTCATGTTTTCATTGATGTTCTTAATCATCTCTTCTGCCTTTTCCGAAGGAAAGATGCTGAGATAAGCACGTGCAACACTCAGGTCAGGACTGATACGCACAGCACTGACTGATACCAATATGCCCGGCATAGATTTTGTTTGTAACAAGAAAATTTCGCTCAATTCCTTTTGAAGTAAACGACATATTTTGTTCTGTCTGGTAGTTTCCATACTATTTATTCCTCTATTTAGAGACAAAGTTACTGAAATATCTGGGTTAGTTGACAAATTATACTTTTTTTAGCACGATTATCGAGCCAATCAATTCATAATAAAATTATCTTTGCAACAACACTAATCAAAAAAACATGAAAAGACTCGTCTTCATATTGCTATTCCTGCCTCCCTTGCTTCTTTGCAGTCAGGCTAATCAGGACAGTAAACAAGATAGCCTCCGAAAAGTTGCGGATCAATACATGAAAGAGCAGCAGTATGAAAAAGCTGCCAATCTATACAAAGAATTAGGAGAAAAGATTGATGCTGACTACAAAGAAATCAGTACTCACAAAGTAAAAGATCTACGTAATACATATTCTATTGACGAATTACAACTGGCCAATAACCAGCAACAGAATCATTTGTTGTTATTAGCCCTTATCGTATTGCCTTGCCTTATCATTATCACGATTTTCGGCTTCCTTTACCTAAAAAGAAAAGCAAAAAAATTAATGCTTTCAAAACGGAAGTTACAAAAGGCAGAAAAAGCCGTGGAAAACTCAATACGCAATAAAAGCTTGTTCATATCAAATATGAGTCATGAAATACCGCTATCTGCTCAAGTCCTATCACCCTGTCAAACTCCGCAAAAACATCA
>OGLP01000317.1_pt1 | contig 19029 bp, 9 predicted proteins | sample 1572841 | NCBI WGS metagenome assembly OGLP01 (sample SAMEA2581929, study PRJEB24529) | metagenome | biome: Human gut stool | place: China | collected 2011
CCGTTTTTCAGGAAAGCCTCCATGTCGAAAGATATGGGGGCTTTTTGTATTTATACCCCCTGTCCAGATAATATTCTCTTTGTTTTTTCGTTTATATGTTGTAAGTTTACACCTTATTTATATATGCTAAAGCAAATCCGTCCTATAAAGTTCTGGTTGATATTGATTGCTGTGATTATAGCTATCTCTTCCCTGTATGTTTCCCATTCTCTGATAAGCGATTTATCTGCTGAAGAACGGGTACGTATGGAAGTGTGGGCCGAAGCAATGAAGAATCTCCAAACCGCTGATGGAAATACGGATTTGACTATGGTACTGAAAGTCCTGAATGCCAATCATACGATTCCGGTAATTGTAGTGGATCAGAATGAAGATGTACAGACTTACAGGAATATTGAACTATCTCCAACCGATACAATTGCTTCGCTGAAAGAAAAACTGAATCACTTCAGCCATGAAGGGAACTGCATCCGTATTGACTTGAATGGTGGTGGTGACTATCTGAATGTGTATTATGGCCCTTCCCTGATGCTAACCCGGCTGGCTGTTTATCCTTATGTACAGTTGGCAGTGGTACTTATCTTTGTTTTGATTGCTATTTTTGCTCTGTTGAGCTCTAAAAAAGCAGAACAAAATAAGGTATGGGTGGGATTATCTAAAGAAACAGCCCATCAGTTGGGAACCCCTATTTCTTCATTAATGGCATGGACGGAATTGTTGAAGGCGCAATATCCACAGGATAACTTGATTCCTGCCATGGCGGAAGATGTGGAACGCTTGCAGATGATTGCCAATCGTTTCTCAAAGATAGGTTCTGTTCCAGAGTTGGAAGAGGCGGACTTGAAAGCTCTGTTGGAACGGGTGACGGATTATATTTCCCATCGTACTTCGAACAAGGTGAAGATCATTACCCATTTGCCGGATTTACTTCCGCCTGTAAGGCTGAATGTTGCTTTGTTTGAATGGGTGATAGAGAACCTGTGTAAGAATGCGATTGATGCAATGGGAGGAGCTGGAACTTTGACTATTTCAGTACAGGAAACGTCAAGATTTTGGCATATTGATGTGGCTGATACGGGAAAGGGAATTGACAAACGGAATTTTGAAACAGTGTTTTCTCCCGGTTATACCACCAAAAAAAGAGGGTGGGGACTGGGCTTGTCATTGGCACGCCGGATTGTGGTGGAATATCATTCGGGGCGTATTTTTGTAAAACAATCGGAGATCAATAAAGGGACGATATTCAGAATAGAGCTTAAAAAATGAATATTTCGTGGCTAATTTATACATTATGAGGATAATTATTTGTATCTTTGTCGCCCGAATAAATAAAAGAAGCTTTGGGAAAGTTTGATAAATACAAAATAGATTTGAAAGGCATGCAGGCAGACTCTTGTAAGTATGAGTTTGTACTGGATAACCTTTTTTTCGCTAACATTGATGGCCCGGAAGTACAGAAGGGCAAAGTTAATGTTACATTGGTTGTAAAGAAAACATCTCGTGCTTTCGAATTCAACTTCCAGACGGAGGGTATGGTGTGGGTGCCATGTGACCGCTGCCTGGACGATATGGAACAGCCGGTTAGTTCTACAGATAAACTGATGGTAAAGTTTGGACATGAGTATGCTGAAGAAGGTGATAACCTCATTGTGATCCCTGAAGAAGAAGGGGAAATCAATGTGGCATGGTTCATGTATGAATTTGTTGCGTTGGCAATCCCGATGAAGCATGTACATGCTCCCGGAAAATGCAATAAGGCCGTCAGCAGCAAATTGCATAAGCATCTGCGTACAAAAGCAGATGAAGATGATGCGGAAGATGAAATCTTTATCGAAGGTGAAGACGCAATGCCGGAGAGTGATGCGGAGGAAACACAGATTGATCCGCGTTGGAATGAATTAAAGAAAATATTAGATAACAATTAAAGATTAAGAAAAATGGCACATCCTAAGAGAAGACAGTCTAAAACAAGAACTGCAAAGAGAAGAACTCATGATAAAGCAGTAGCTCCTACATTGGCTATTTGCCCGAACTGTGGCGAATGGCATGTATATCACACTGTGTGTGGTGCTTGCGGATATTACAGAGGCAAGCTTGCTATCGAGAAAGAAGCTGCTGTTTAATTTGCAGCCTGATGAAGAATATACTTGAATGCCGGATGTCTAAAAAGATTTGTAACACACAAACCTTTTTAGACTACCGTTGTTTAGGTATTCATTAACTTTAAGCAGGATTAATGGAAAAAATAAATGCAGTAATTACAGGAGTCGGCGGATATGTACCCGATTATGTCTTGACGAATGAAGAGATATCAAGAATGGTGGATACCAATGACGAATGGATTATGACCCGTATCGGAGTAAAGGAAAGACATATCCTGAACGAAGAAGGACTGGGTACTTCGTACATGGCTCGCAAGGCTGCAAAGCAGTTGATGCAGCGTACTGGTTCTGATCCTGATGATATCGATCTGGTGATTGTAGCTACTACTACTCCTGATTATCACTTCCCTTCTACAGCTTCTATCTTATGTGATAAGCTTGGATTAAAACATGCTTTTGCTTTTGACTTGCAGGCTGCTTGCAGCGGTTTTCTGTTTCTGTTGGAAACTGGAGCTAACTTTATCCGTTCGGGAAGATATAAGAAGATCATTTTAGTGGGCGCCGATAAAATGTCGTCTATGGTAGATTACACAGAACGTGCTACTTGCCCGATTTTCGGTGATGGTGCAGCTGCGGTTATGATGGAACCTACTACGGAAGATGTAGGCGTCATGGATGCTATCTTGAGAACTGATGGTAAGGGATTACCTTTCTTGCATATGAAAGCAGGTGGTTCTGTATGCCCTCCTTCTTATTTTACAGTGGATAACCATATGCACTTCATCTATCAGGAAGGCCGTACAGTATTCAAATATGCCGTATCGAACATGTCGGATGCTTGCGCTGCCATTGCAGAACGAAACAATCTCACCAAAGAGAATATCGACTGGATTATTCCTCACCAGGCCAATCTGCGTATTATCGATGCAGTAGCTCATCGCTTGGAACTTCCCCATGAGAAAGTAATGATTAATATCGAGCATTATGGTAATACAAGTGCCGGTACGCTTCCGCTTTGCCTGTGGGATTTCGAGGATAAACTTAAAAAAGGCGATAACTTGATCTTTACGGCATTCGGTGCAGGATTTACCTGGGGAGCCGTTTATGTGAAGTGGGGATATGATGGAAAAAAACAGTAACAACGTTACGTTAATAAATAAGAAAAAACGCATCCTATTTTCGATGCGTTTTTTTGTCTCAACTAAAATAGAGGAATGTGATGCATAAAGCTGGTTTTGTAAACATCGTGGGAAATCCGAATGTGGGTAAATCTACATTGATGAACGCCTTGGTGGGCGAGCGGATTTCGATTGCTACTTTCAAGGCGCAGACGACCCGTCACCGCATTATGGGAATCTATAATACGGATGATATGCAGATTGTATTCTCGGATACTCCGGGAGTGCTGAAGCCGCAGTATAAGTTGCAGGAGTCTATGCTGAATTTCTCTACTTCGGCTCTGACAGATGCGGATGTTTTGCTATATGTAACAGATGTGGTTGAGACACCCGATAAGCATAATGAGTTTGTGGAGAAGGTGGCACACATGGAAATACCAGTGTTGCTCCTTATCAACAAGATTGATTTGTCGAACCAGGAGAAACTTGTGGAACTTGTGGAAGCTTGGAAAGCATTATTGCCCAATGCGGAGATTATTCCGATTTCTGCAACGACAAAGTTCAATGTAGACTATGTGATGAAGCGGGTGAAAGAAAAGGCGTTACCGGCATCGGTGAGGAAACTTCCGTCAGCGTATCTGCCTTGGGCATATCCGGTGCTAGGGTTTATTACGTTACGGTAATATCGTGCACGTATCATTAATGTATCATAAAGTCCTGTTTTTTGTGGATCAGGAAAGTAATCATCTGATGTTTCCAACTTTTGCAGGACTTGGGCCAATACGAAATCATCGTATGCATATTCTAAAGTACGTGACACTTGTTCGCAGGTATGAAAGGCTTCTGGTACGCTGTCTTCCAAAGGAATGTATCCATATTTCAGATAAGAATTCAAAGCACGCCGTCCCATTCCGTTTTTATATTCTTCATAGGTGGCGGGAGTCCTGAATGCGTTCCGGAGCATTCCTTCGCAAGCTTTGTTGATATCAAAATTACGGATTCCTTTGATATAGGCATCTCCCAGTGCGGAGATGCAATGATCGCCTATCATGGCTGCGGTATAACTGTTCCAACAAGGAAATATAGGCAGCCAGCCGCCTTGTTCATATTTGTCCACCAATGATTGCATCATGTCTCCGGCTTTCTTTGGGGTTAGGATATTGACTAAAGGATGGAGAGCACGGTAAGTATCCCACATACTGTAATCTTCATAGTAATTTCTACCGTTGGCTGATTGTCTGAACGGGTGTCCTGTGGAAAAAGAAGGATAGCGCCCGTCTACATCATTGAATGTACGTGGCAGGAATGAGGCACGGTAGAGTGCTCCGTAAAATTTCTCTTTATCGTTTCGGTTGTTTGTCTGTACTGTAACTTGTGAAAGCCTTTGTTCCCAGATGGAGTTCAGTTCCTGCCGGGTGCGGTCAAAATCCCAATGAGGTATCTCGGTGTCCAGATTCTTTTGAGCGCCTTCCATGTCAGTAAAAGAGGAAGCGGCTTTGATTAATATGGGTCCTTCTGAGTGTATTTTGAACCGGAGATATGCACCTATACCTGTTCCATCGGCTATCTGTCGTTGTCCGGCGAAGAGACTGTCATGCCGGAATGTACCATATTCTTCTATTTCATTTTGATATTCAATGATAAAGTACCCGTTGTATCCGGCGGGTTCTCCCCAGCCTTGATAGATGCGGTGGACGGGATTGTATCCGCGTATCTGTTTTTTTATGGTATCGATTTCAATATATCCTTTCCCTTCATCACTGTTAGGATTGACTATGAGATAAGCATCTTCCGGTTGGTTATAAGTGAATCGGAAAATGGCTGAACGGGAACGTCCGGTCATTTCTGCAAAGATGGAATAATCTTTGAGAAGGACAGAGTAATAGGCGGGCGTTGCTGTTTCTTCTTGGTGAGAGAACAGGCTTCCTCTGTCTTGGGGAAGATATTTCAGTGTACCCGATACAGGCATCAAGGTCATGGAACCGTAATCCTGTGTACAACCTCCGACAATCCAATGTGAATTGCGGAAACCTTGTATTTTCGTATCTTTGTAATAATAGGGAGCCTTACATTTTGCTTCTGTATCTTGTGTTTGGGGAGTCCAAAAGTTCATTCCGTTGGGCTCTAGAACAGCAGGCAGCGTTTGCCCGTACTCTTCGGTATTTTTGCCGAAAAGTTCTGCGGTGTGGGTTGCGCTTGGTGCAGTGCCCGTACGGGTATCTACGTAGAACAGTAGGGATTCTTCCTGATGACCGATACAAGCAGTAAACAGGCTGCATATAATCAGCAGGTAAGATAGGGTACTTTTCATAGCTCTTCTTGGAAAAGGGTTATTTTTTAATCTCCTGATGGAGTATTTTTATAAAGAGTTCCGGCCGGTCCAGATTGACTAAATCGGGATGGACTTCAATCGCTTTTTTATATTCTTTTTCACTCGCATTCTGAATAGCAGCCATTATCTTGATATGATTGCTTTTGCAGAATTCTTTGAATTGATGAGTGATATTGAGGATATCTGTTTCTACATAGGCCGGGGTGCATATTTTCATCCATTTCTCCAAAGCCGCTATATTGGAGGCATTTACTTTAATCTTCATTTCCGGAGCGATTTTGATAAATTCTTTCAGCATTTCTGAGTCTGCAAACCAGAAGAAACTTTTATTTTCATATCCTTTTTGGCGTACTAATGTAATCAAATCTTTTATCGGAGTTCCTCGTTTTACATCAAAAAAAATGTGTGCCTTTCCTTGTAGGGTATCTAGCATTTCGGCTATACGGGGTACGTGAATGCCGGTAAATCGAGAACTGAACCAACTGCCGGCGTCTAATTTTTCAATATCTTTGGATAGCATATCTTGAATGGAACCTTTACCGTTGGTAGTACGGTCTAAAGTTTCATCATGCAGATTATAAAGTATATTGTCTTTACTTTTGCGCACGTCCACTTCTATCCAGCCGGCTCCATGTTTCAATGCAGCTAGAGCTGATGGAATGGTGTTTTCCGGCGCTATATGGTTCGCTCCTCTGTGTACTACGATTTCGATAGAGTCCTGGTACATCATTTTATGGGCATGTATAGGAAATGGGAATAATGCCAAGATGGATGTCGCGATATGAAGTAATAAGATTTGATGACGTTTCATGAATTATTTTTTGCCTTAAAGGTTTTTATAAGAGCTTGCCGTAACAAGCCCTTATAAAAACTTATTTAATTTATCAATAACCGTAATTTTGCTTCCAGTTGGTGTTTGAATTCATCAAGCCGACAGATACAGGGAAGATTCTACGCCATTTCTCGGTCTTGGCTTCCGGATGATATTGATTTTTATATCCCCAGTCGTCTTCGAACTTTCCAAAACGGATTAGGTCATTGCGACGCCATGTTTCTGCGTAAAATTCACGTGCACGCTCTTCAAGCAACTCGTCCAATGAAGGAGAATGCTCCAATAATGGAGCGTTACAGTAGCTGCGTATTTGGTTGAACAGGGATTGTGGCGTATCACCGTTCGTAGCTGTTGCTCCCCGTAGAATAGCTTCTGCTTTCATCAGCAGAATATCTGCATAACGGAAGATAGGTACATCATTGCTTTGATTCCGGTTATAGAGGTTATAATCGTCTGCTTGAATAGCCCATTTGATGCATCGGTATCCCTGACACCATGCGTTCAAGTCATTTCCAAGATCCATTTGGTCATTCAAGATGGTGATATTCTTGGTGAGGACAACTTGTTGTCCGTTGTATATATAAGGTTCTGTTCCCATTGTATGTGTGCTGATGTCATAATAGTTGATCGCACCTTTCATGATGATGTCATTGCGTTCATCTCCTTCCAGGCAAAAACGGTCTGCTGCTTCAGGAGTGACGATGAAAACGCCTCCAGCATTTTTGGATAGTGTTATACCGAACAGTCCTTTGCCGTCCGCGCCGTCATTGTTGAATTTAGGCCAGAATTGAAAACGGGCGTAAGTATTGGCTCTGGTTGATGTTTCATTATTTTGGTATGGCATTGCATAGATGAAATCTTTGATCTGATAGCCGTTGTCCGGCATGAATTTCTTGCGATAACCATCACTGAGGTTGAAATGACCAGAGGCGATGATATCATCGCAATATTTTATGACATCATTCAATTTGGAATTAGTCATGCTTGGATCATAAGTAGCTACATCATCACAGGTATAAACAGCCCAGTTTATATAGAGTTTGGCAAGGAGAGCCTCAGCCATCCATTTGGTTGGCTTGCCATAAGTGGAAGCATCAACATCTTCTTTTAAACCGCCGGAAGCCAAAGCACGAAGCAGGTCGCTTTCGATAAATTTTGTAATTTCGGAACGGGGAGAACGGTCGATAGCTTCAGAATCGCCGATCAAATGGTCTAATTTGGGAGTTGCTCCGAATGTATCCATAAAAATAAAATGATAGAAAGCACGCATGGCAAGTGCCGGAGCAATCAAGGCTTCTTGTTCGGCATTGTTTTCATCCTCTCCACCCAGGTCAAAAATTGCTTGATTGCACTTTGTGATTGCAGCCGGAATATCACCGGCCCAGTCCACGTGTGCGTCTCCTGGAAGGCTGGCATGAAGAGAGGAATGGATATAATTGCCGCCATCATACCAGTTACCACCAAATGTCACTGCCATGAATTCATCAGAGGACAGCAGGGCAGCTTCCATATAACGACGTCCTAATGCTCCGCCGAATCCATAATACAAACCTGCCATTTTCGCTTCTTTGGCAATTTCGGAATCCGGGTATTCTGTATAAGTGGATTTAAGATCCACATCTAGATCTGTGCAGGAGGAGAAGGTGAACAGACCACCTACTAGCCAGGTTATTAATTTTATGCTATTTTTCATATCAGTTTTCAATTATATGGTTAGAAATTCATGTTTACACCGATCATAAATGAACGGGTACGCGGATAGTAATTGGTGCGTCTGTCCATACCCGGTTCCAAGCCTCCAAGGTTGATTTCCGGATCACGACCGGAGTAACCGGTAATGGTGAATACATTATTACAAGTAGCGTATAGCTTGAGCGAGTTTATCCAGTTACCAATTTTGCCGAAAGTATATCCCAATGAAACCGAGGACAGACGGAAATAACTACCGTTCTCTATCCAGCGATTGGATGGTGCTTGAGATTGTGTGTCTGTAGCACGGTGTTCGGTAGCTACGCTTTTTAATACATTGCGGCCTTCTTTCACAAAAGAAACATTAGAGTATTGTTCTGCAGTGGCGTTGTAGATATCTTGTCCAAGAACACCAGTAAAGAATAAATCGAGATTCCAGTTCTTGTATTGGAAGTTATTGCTCCAGCCTAAATTTAAATCAGGTTGTGCACAGCCGGTAATAGTACGGTCTCTATCAGTTTCAGGATCTGTGGTCGTTTCGCCTGTACGCTCACCCGTTTCAGGATCGTGTACATAAAAGATGGATACTCCTTGGTTATTGTAGCCGGCCCATTCGTAGGTGTAGAAGGTGCCGATAGGATGTCCTTCCATGATGCGCTGTACGTCTGCATTTGAAGAATAACCTGCGATTTCAGGATCGGCTGCACGGATATAATCTACGGAATATTCACTGTTGGATATACTTTCTACGTTATTTTTATTATGAGATAAGTTCAAACTGGTTTGCCAAGAGAAATTTTTTGTTTGTATAGGAGTGGCATTAATGGTAAATTCAATACCTTTATTGCTGATATCTCCCACATTGGCCGGCATGGTTCCGAAAGGATAGCGGTTTGTGGAAACCTCGTAAGTGTATATCAGGTCGCTGGTACGCTTGTCATAGTATTCGATGGTTCCTCCTAATCTGCCTCCAAAGAAGCTGAAGTCCAGCCCGATGTTCAACATGGCTGTACGTTCCCATTTTAGGTCTGGATTGGCATTTGAGGCGGCTGCCAGGGTATGGTAACTATTCTGTGTGCCATTGGCGTTTGTATAGTTGAACCAACCTGAAGTACTGTAAGTCTGGATAGCCGAATAAGCTCCGAATCCGAGTGAGTTACCACTAACACCATAACCAACACGGAACTTCAAGTCATCGAAAACATTTAAATCTTTGATGAACTTTTCTTCGCTCATACGCCATGCCAACGATGCAGATGGAAAAGTTCCCCAACGGTTGTTCTTTCCAAAAGCAGAGGAGCCGTCACGGCGAATTGTTGCTTGAAGCAGGTATTTGCTGTTGAAGGAGTAGTTGATACGTCCATAAAATGAGATCATACGTAAAGTTTCCAAATGACCGTTATTATTGCTGGTGATACCGCCATTCTGCCAATCCATTTTATTGGCAAGGTTCAGATTATAAAAGGTGGTGTTATCATTGTAAAAGTCGTAGACATCCAGACCGAAACTGTCATTGTCATCATTCTGTTCCCATGAATAACCGGCCATCAGGCCCAGTTTGTGGATATTGGCGAATGTATGATCATAGTTTATGTATGTTTCAAGAATTTTTTTCTTGTTTTCTGTTGCAATACGTTTAGCTTCGCCATTTCGGGTGTTATATTGGGATTTGCTGGTATGGTATTCGTTCCATATATATTGTTCGTCTTGATAGGAAAGACTTAAGTTCCATTTCAAGTCCTTAGTGATATCTAAAGTACCTTTGGCTGTTCCTTGAAGGAGTTTCTTGTTATTTTCAAAAGTATCTTCATTGATCATGGATACAGGATTGAAGTTTTGGGAGATAGTTTTGTCGCTATACCAAGAACCGTCTGCATTGGTGACAGGAACTAGTGGAGAATAATAATTCATGGCATCGAATACGGATTGGCCATCTTTGGCGGAATCAACGGTGGTACCTTTTGATTGTGCGGCATTCACATTAAAGGCTAAGGTGAGCCGATCATTCAGTGCTTTGGTTTGCAAGAATGCGCGGCCGCCGAAACGCTCGAAATCTGTACCACGTACGATACCTTGTTTGTTTTGATAACTCATGCTGGCACTGTATTGAGTCTTTTCTGAACCGCCATTGATAGAAACGTTGTGGTTATGACTGATTGCTGTGCGCAGTACTTCATCGTTCCAATTGGTGTTTGCTCCTTTGTCATTCGGAAGAGTGATGTTATTTTCCTTGGCATAGGTGCGGAGTTCGTCGGCAGTCATCATATCTAAACGCTTGGCAATGTTGTCAAATGCAAGATATGCGCTGTAGTTTACAGAAGTGTGCTCACTTTTACTACCTTTTTTGGTGGTAATCAAGATTACACCGTTAGCAGCCTTGGAGCCATAAATAGCCGTTGCAGAAGCGTCACGAAGTACGTCAATGCTTTCAATATCTTCGGGAGCAATCAGACTTAATGACATACCGGGAATACCGTCAATAACATAATAAGGTTCCATTGCCGCACCGGTACGCAGAGAAGAAGCCCCACGTAAAGAGATAGAAGCTGTACCAGAAGTCGGGTCGCTGCTTTGTACTACCGTCAAACCAGGAACTTTACCTTGCAACAACTGTCCAGGGTCAGAATAAACTCCTACATTCAGTTTGTCTGCTTTCACAGTGGTAATGGAGCTGGTTACATCCTTACGACTCATACTGCCATAACCTACTACCACAACTTCATCTAATGTTTTAGAATCTTCTTCCATAATAATCTTCAGAGAAGATCCTTTTACTGTAATTTCCTGGGTAGTGTAACCCACGTAAGAGAATACGAGTGTCTTTCCTTGTGCTACATTCAGTGTAAACTGTCCGTTAAAGTCAGTGATAACACCGTTGGTAGTACCTTTTTCGACTACATTCACTCCGATAAGGGGTTCTCCGGTCTTGTCTGTGACAATACCGTTAACTTGATTTTGAGCAAATGCCAGTGTACTGTTTAATAGGAGTAATGCAAAGACTACTATCTGTGCAAATGTCCTTTGGGTTAGAGATTGTACGTTTAGCATAGAATTTAATTTTGGTTTTGATTAATATGTTCTTGTTTAATACTGCATAGTTCTCTATATATTATGAATTGGTTGTTACAGTTTGATGTATATTTTCTTAAGATATAGCGGATAACCGATACACCCCAAAAACAGAGTGAAAACGAGGGCGTAGACAGCTGAGGCAAGGTAGGCGTCGGTTATTCCTGAATGAATGGCTGCATAGGCTGCCGCCTTCCATCCGGTACTTCCCATCATAATGGCAAGTACTTCGCTCAGTACATAGAGGAATAGGGGGTTGACGCCGAAGATGATGAAGAAGCGGCACCATTTTTGTTTATTCCTTATGTCTATATAATACATTAATGTGGCAAGTGACATGGAAGCCGCTCCGCAGGTCACCAGAACAAAAGTAGGAGACCATATTCTTTTATTTAAAGGCAGCGCATCTGCCAACAAATAGCCGATACTCATCAGAATGAATCCGGTCAAGAACAAACGGAGCACTTTGTTTTCTGTCTGATGGCTTTGTATTATCCATTTTCCACATGAAAAACCGATACAAGTGTGGGCGATAGCAGAGAGAGTGCTTACAAATCCTTCCGGATCAATCGGGCTCTTCTGATAGAGATGTGCTTCGCCGAAAAGTTGCCTGTCAATGATGGATAAAATATTGCTTTCATCGCAGGTATAACCGTTCCCCATGCATAATATGACAGTGTAACTTACCAGTAAGATAAAGGTTAATGTGGGGATGAACTTATGATTCATAAATAGGGCTGTAAAAGAAATAACACAGTAACATAAAGCAATGCGTTGTAGTACCCCGGGGATGCGCAGATGGACAAAAGGCAGGAAGTCACCTTCACATACATGGTCAAACCAACCGATTGCCCATCCGATGCATAGAATAAGAAATGTGCGTTTCAATATCTTGGTTACCACTTGTAGGGAAACGTTGAAATTGAATTTGTTCAATGAAATATATGTTGAAATACCCATGATGAACAGAAAGAAAGGAAAAACCAAGTCACAAGGTGTCAGTCCGTTCCATGCAGAATGTTGTAAAGGTGCATACGACACTTTGCCTCCTGCATTGTTGACCAGAATCATTCCTGCTACAGTGATGCCCCTGAGTGCATCGAGTGACAAAAGCCTCTTTTTAATGGGCAGTGCCTGCTGTGCGGTTTCTGTATCGAGTTCTTTCTTTTTCATCTTACAATCAATTGTTTATCAATGTTATAGCCTCTTTTGCTACTTCTATACAATCACCTTCGGCAGATGCCGCATAGGTGTTCTTTGCCAGTGTCCATGGTTCTTCCAGGGCATACCAATCTATGGTCATGGCTGGATTATCGGCAGTGGGGGTTGATGAATTACCTACTGGCAGTACAGGAAGTTTGCCATCCAGTTGGTCTTGCAGTACTTGCCAGTATTTTTCCCAACGTTTATAATAAAAGTCGCGCAGTAGTCCGTTCCATTCTTTATGGGCATAATCTCGTAACTTGCCGATGTCGGCGCAGTAACGGTTTCCCCATGTGGTGATTTGTACGCGGGCATTCCATTCGTAGAGGTCTTTCTCTTCAGATGTACTTCCTAGATTGCGCGCTTGTTGAATCCAGTTCCCTACTTTGAATTCTTTGCGTGTGCCCAACAGTTTGTCTTGCATTATCAGTAGTTCCAAGAACTGTCGGGTATGTGTGGCATAACTTTTTTTATCGAAGCTTTTAAAGTCGGCAACAGCGTAATTGTACACTATTCGGGCACGGTCGGCAATGGCTTGTCGGGTGATATCAACTAGATCATATTCAAAGTTGTTGTTACCGCGATATTTGTGTGCTACGCTCACCATCAATCGTGCGGCTTCTGCTGTGGTAGTGGGGTCGTAATAGTTGCACATTTTGCTCCAGCTGGATGCTTGGAAATTATTCAGTGATGGGCGCCCGCAAAAGATACTTTCGTGAGGACCTTGTTGGTTGTTGCCTGCCGGACAGTTGTAGATACCGTTTGCCAGGATCTGCCAAGCTTGCCAGATAGATTCATCGTCTGTGCCATAGCGTGCGCGGATATATTGTTTTATCCATTCTTCTTTGGTAAACTTTTCTGCACGCCAAGGTAGTTCGCACATCAGTTCGAACATAACGGGATTATTTTCAATGCCTTCCATTGTCAGACCGATGCCTTTTAGCTGAGCGGCCAGTGGGTTGTCTTTGGTCAGGTAAAAATTATGAAGAAGTTGGTCCATCCTTCCATGCAAACCCACGTTCCCACCGAAATTTTCCAACAGGCAGAACAACCAGTTGTGTTCTTCGTATCCTTTGTCTCGTTTCCATATAGAGGGAATGCCCCACATGGGACGACATTCGCTAAATAAATCAAGGATGAGCAGATCGCCGGGATTCAGCGCTTTCATCATTTCCGGGCGTGGATTTTCTGTCCATCCCTGCACCACCCACACAGCTTTTGGATTAGCCTTTTTCATTGCATCCATAATAGCCTTGCCGGCTTTGCCGAAGTCTAGTCTGGCAGGCAAGCTTTTGGCTTCATGAAAAGGATCGATGGAGTAGTAGTCACTTGTTCCATACAGCTTTTCGGTTTCTTCGTAAAAAAGGCTGGCAATCTGGGTAAACTTGGGATCGTCGGGCAGTAAGATTCCCGGTCGGTCAAATCCGTTCCATTTGTTGAGAGTGCTTTGGGCGGATTCCGAGGAAGTGTTGCTTAATGTTTTCTCTTCTTTTCCACCATCAATACGTTTTCCCAAATCCAGTTTGGAGGGGATCATACCCGAGTAACCGGGCAGTACGGGGTGCATTCCCCATTCTTTCATTCGTTTCAATATTTTTTTCTGCAAGTCTTCTTGCTGTTTATACCAACTATCGGGGTTAGGGCCTCCCCAGCCTTCCAAATTGTTCATTTCCCACCAGGCAAGGAATGCTGGTCCGGCAATAAAATCATTGATTTGCTGTTTGGAAAATCCTAAGCGGAGTAATAGGTTACGCCACACACATTCATGTCCTACGGCAGCAAGTGGCAGGTTGATGCCATGCAGTGCCATCCAATCCAGTTCCTCTTCCCAACGTTTCCAATCCCAAAATGCCATGGAGTAGGAGTAGGTGCAGTAATTGAAATCATAACGCAGGGCCAGATTTGTTTCGTGGCGTTCTTTACGGAAGACGGGAGGAAGAACATTGGGTAGTGAGGCATGCATACTGTTCCATGACAGGTGGATTCCGGCATGATACTTTAAGTACCAGTTGATTCCGGTTGCTATATTAATATAGGTATTGCCTCGTATCACTACCTTGTCGCCTTTTTGGTCCAACTCGAAAAAGTCATTTGAGCTTTTGTGTAGTTCGACTACGAACTTGTCCGATGCTCCCTTGTCTATCCTTTCCAGCATTTCCTTGATGGGGTTTGCCAGTATACCGGAGGGGAGTAATATCAGCCAGCTCAATAATAAGAATGTGTTTTTCATATACATTTGCATTTCTGTTTTTTACAAATGTAAGGGAAACAAAGCTTTTTATAGGAGACTATGGTGCACAAATGGAGTAAAATAGTAAAGTGAACTATTTTTTTCCAAAATATTCGCTTGGAAGTACTCCAAACAGCTCTTTGAAGCATTTTGTGAAATATTTAGGGTCGTTAAAACCTACGGCGTATGCGATTTCTGCAACAGAAATGTCACATTCTACTTTGGTTAAAGTGTCTTTTGCCACATTTAATCGGTAGTTTCTCATGAATTGACCAATGGACTGCCCTGTCAAAGATTGCAATTTCTGATTGACTAAGGTTTTGCTGTATCCCATATCGCGGATAAAGCGCTCTAAGTTATAATCCGAGTCGGCATAATGTTCTTTCATTAAATTGATTGCCGATGTCATAAATGTGTTGTCTTTGGAACTAGCGTTTATATTCAATGTTTCACAATTCATACTAGTGGAGAACATGGATTTGTATTTCTGGCGTAAGGCAAGTATATTTCGGATACGTAATCTTAGAATAACCTCATCAAATGGTTTGCACAGATATTCATCTACTCCTATTTCATAGCTGATTCTTTCTTGGGCTTCAGACCGGAGGGCAGTGAGCATGAGAAAGGGGATGTGGGAAGTAGCCAGATTAGCTTTTACCCGGCGGGATAATTCATTCCCGTCCATGACGGGCATCATCAGGTCGCTGACAATCAAATCAATCGTTTCTCTTTGAATCAAGTAAAGAGCTTCTGCACCGTTCTGTGCTTCTTTTAATTGATAATTGTTTTTGAGAATGGAACAAATATAAGTACGCATATCTGCATTATCTTCAACAATGAGGATGGTTTCCTTTTTCTCGTTTCCATTGGCAGGAATGGAAAGTGGATGTTCATTCTGCTCATATTTTTCTTTTTCTGATTCGGCTTGGGGGATACCTTTTTCCAAAGGTAATAGTATTCTGAAGAAAGCTCCTTGCTTGGGATTGTTTCCTGCATAGATGTTGCCTCCGTGCAGAGAAATGATTTTCTTACATAAGAATAGTCCGATTCCTGTGCTGCTTTGTCCATAAACGGGATATTTGATGCTCTTTTTGGATTGGTAGAAGCGTTCGAAAATACGTTCTATATCTTCGGGTACGATACCATTACCTGTATCTTTTATATCTATGAACAGCCAGGTATGGTTGTCTTTGTCGGTAAGGGAAGCCACATACAAACTTATTTTTCCATAATCGGGAGTGAATTTAACAGCATTGGATATCAGATTAATAATGGCTTTGCGCATATATTCAACATCAAATATCCAAAACGGGGTACAGAGCCGGAAGTAGGTGATGATGTTTATGTTCCGTTCATGGGCAAATACTTCGAAAGGCATTAATATATTTTGTATAAGGCGGATAAAGTTTTCGTTTGTCTTATTTAATACAACTTTGTCTGCATCTAACTTTCTGAAGTCCATTAATTCATTGACTAGTGATAGCAGATAATTGGAATTCCGTTCAGCTATTTGTAGCTGTTTCTTTACTTCCGGCTCATGGCTTTCGTCAAGGGCGCGTTGGATGGGACCGTTGATTAAAGTGACTGGTGTCCGGAATTCATGAGTGATATTGGTGAAGAAAGCAATTTTTTCTTCCGTTACCTCCTCGACGTGTCGTGCCATTATTTCTAGTTGTTTATTTTGTAACTCTAGCTCATGGGTGCGTTGGGCTACTTCTTTTTCCAGTTGTTTTTTCTGTTGACGGTACAGACTTATTTTCCATTGATAAAAATAATAGCTGCCTACGGTGATCAGAATGGCAAGCAATAAATAGAACCACCAGGATTTATAGAAATAAGGAGTGATGGTTACTTTGACTTCCGTTATTTTATCGGACCAATGTCCTTTCTCGTCTGTGGCACGGACTTGGAACACATATTTTCCGGAGGGAACGAAATTGTATCTAGCAGTATGTTCGCCAGGAAGGGTTTCTGTCCATTCATTCTCATAATTTTTCAAGCGGTAGGCATATTTCACTCGGTTACAGTTTCCATAGTTTAAGGTGGAAAACTCGATGGAAAAACCATGATCTTTTTCGTGCAGACGGATGGTATGTAAATTTGTTACCGCGCAGGGAGTTTTTCCGTCTGCTGGAGGATAGACCATGGTACCGGCGACACTGATTGAGGTCAGTTTGACTTTGGCATCCTGCTTTTTTGTCTTGGCTATATCGGGGGTGAAAGCGACTAATCCGTTTATAGTACCGAAATATAACAGGTTATTTTGGGGAGAATAATAAGATGCGTTCCAATAAAACTGATTATTGGGCAGTCCGTCTTCTTTTGTATAATTGGTGAAAGTCATGGTTTGTGTATCCAGTTGGGCGATGCCGTGGTTGGTGGACATCCACAGATGTCCCGTTTTATCTTCCACAATACCTATAATGGTATTATTGGGTAACCCGTCCTTGCGGGTGTAGTTATGAAATGTGAACTGTGTTCCGTTTTCTTCCGCTAGTTGATATAGTCCGTTCCCATTTGCCCCCAGCCAGATGGTACCATTATGATCTTCTATGATACAGTTTATTTTTTCTAATTGCAATGAAGTGGGTTCCGTCAGTTTATGTTTTAAATAGGTATAGCTGAATTGTGCGGAGGAAATGGAGAACGAGTGTAAATCCATAATGAAAACTCCTTCAGATGTTCCCATCCAAAGGCGTTTCTTGCGGTCGATAATGATGGACCCTACCGCATCGAATTCATTGTCGGAACGGTCAAACAAGACCCGGGTGAAACGCTTGGTCTTTTTATGGTAGAAATGAAGCCCTCTGGTAGTACCAAACCATAAACCATTGTTCATGGTGTCTTCACAGGCGCTGCTCAGGAAATCTCCTTCCAGTCCTATGGAGTCTTCCCGGATATGGCGTTGGAAAGTTTGGTTATGGGGGATGTTCAGATTTAGTTCATTGATTCCGACTCCCCAAGTATATGCCCATAAATGATTTTCGGAATCAATGAGAATGCCACGGATAGAGTTGTTACTGATGGAAGTGGGATTGTTCTGGTCAAAAGTATAATGAATGAACTCATCGCTGCCTTTGCTCTTTTTGTTGAGTCCTCCCTCTACTGTTCCTACCCATAGATTTCCGTCTTTGTCTTCGCTGATGGCATTGACCGGATTGGGGGAAAGAGAGGTTTCTCGAAGATAGTTATATTGCCACACATACGTTTGCAGACAATTGGGAGTCAATAAATTGATTCCTCCTATCTCGGTCCCTACCCAGATATTCTCATTGTCGGTCAGCAGGCAGTTGATGAAATTACAGTTCAACGACTTGTCAGGCATTTCATTGTTTTGGCGGATATAAGTAAAAGTATCGGTATCTCGATTGTATACATTGAGTCCGTTCAGAGTAGAAACGATGACATCTCCTTTGCTAGTCAGTTTAACTCCGGTTATATAGGCTTGACTTAGCATTCCGGGGCGATGATTGGAGTAACGGTACCGTTTCAAACTCTGCCGGGTATGGTTATACTTGAAGAGTCCGCGATTGGTTCCTATCCATAACAATTCCCCGTCAGTTTCCATGCAGAGAATTCTCCAGTCTTCTGAAAAGGGTTTCAGCAGCTCCGATACCATGCTGGTTTTCAGTAAGTGGTTGCTTCCTTTTTCAATACGGCATACATGATTATCTATGCCTGCACAGATGTATTCTTGCAGGTCAATAACAGCGTGGATGGGGGATTCTGTATCTTTTTTCAGTTTATAGTAATCTTTTATTTGCCCGTTTACGCCTAGTTCCAGATACCATAGATTCTTGTCTGTCGATATCCACAGATTGTCCTGCTTGTCCCGATAGATGGATGCAATGTAGTTACTTGCTAGAGATTTCAATTCGGCAGGCAGTTCTTTGTCCGTGTCTATCTGTGTATAATGTTTCAAGTCAATGAGGTCTATTCCTTCTTCCGACCCTATCCAGAGTCGTTGAAACTTATCCTCACAGACTTTATGCACGTAGTCGTTTTTCAAGCGAATGGAGTGGGATTGGGAATTATAATGAATGAATTGATAGCCATTATACCGTCCTATTCCATTATTAGTAGCTACCCAGATATATCCTTGAGTGTCTTTGTAAATATCATTGATGAAGTTATGGGGTAACCCAGTATCTTCTGTAATGAAGCTGAAATTATATCGGTTGAAAAAGTTATGTAAGTTTTCTCCAAATAAGTTCAATACTCCTCCTGTAAGTAGAAGAAGTGCTATAATGTGCGTTTTCATATTAGTAATTGTTTCCCAACAAATGTAAATAATAGTAAGATAGTTCCAAAACATTTGAGTGGAAATCTTGTATCTGAGAGTAATATAAGGAAAATGGCGGCTGGAGATTACAATGGAATTACAAAAGAATGTGATGAAGGCTCACCCGATAAACCTGGGGGATTAAGCATACAGCTTTGTAAGTCTGAAAAGA
>OGLP01000345.1_pt1 | contig 18027 bp, 10 predicted proteins | sample 1572841 | NCBI WGS metagenome assembly OGLP01 (sample SAMEA2581929, study PRJEB24529) | metagenome | biome: Human gut stool | place: China | collected 2011
TGGGCACTCTTTTGCTTCTGTTTCAGCTGCAAAAGTAATAGAGCAGTTGATAAAGGCTGCCCCCTTACTGAAAGATGAAGCTGCAAAACTGAACTGGACCGTACTGGGCATAGGACTTGGCACGCCGGGAATTGTAGATGAAACAAACCGTATCGTACTGGGAGGTGCGGAAAATATTATCGGCTGGGAAAATATAGATGTAGCCTCCCTTATGGAGAAACAGATGAGTCTACCGGTAGTTGTTGGAAATGATGCCAACCTGATGGGACTGGGAGAAACGAAATATGGTGCAGGAAGAGGTTGCACTCATGTGGTGTTTCTGACTGTGGGAACCGGTATCGGCGGAGCTGTCATTATTGATGGCAAGTTGTTCAATGGATATGCTAACCGGGGTACGGAGTTGGGGCATGTACCGTTGATTGCCAACGGCGAGCATTGTGCCTGCGGGGCGGTCGGTTGCTTGGAGCATTATGCTTCGACTTCCGCCTTAACAAGACGTTTTAGCATATTGGCAAAAGAGCAAAATTTGAGTTTTGATACGGAGATAAACGGGGAATTGATTGTTCGCCTCTATCATGAAGATTTCCCGCTGGCTGTCGAGTGCATGAACGAGCACTTTTACCATTTGGGAAGAGGAATTGCCGGCTTCGTCAATATCTTCAGTCCCCAACGGATTGTGATAGGAGGAGGTGTTGCAGAATCTGGCAGTTTCTATTTAGAGAAAATAAGGGCGGTAGTCAAAAAGCACGTAATAGCAGACTGTGCCCTGAATACCAAGATTGTGGCTGCCGGATTGGGCAATAAAGCCGGTCTTATAGGTGCAGCATCACTAATTCTATAAACAAACGAATTATTATGAAAAATAACAAGAAATGGGGTATGCTGGCATTGATAATGATGTTCTGGTTTACCATTTCCTTCATTACAAACATTCTCGGACCGTTAATTCCTGACATTATCCATAACTTTGAGCTGAAGGATCTGGCAATGGCGGGATTTATCCCGACTTCCTTCTTCCTAGCTTATGCCATCATGTCGATACCGGCAGGCATATTGATAGATAAATATGGAGAAAAGCTGGTGCTGTTTACCGGTTTCCTTATGCCATTTATTGGAACCGTCTTGTTTGCATGTTTCCCGTTTTATTCGATATTACTGGTGTCTTCCTTTATTATCGGCTTGGGAATGGCCATGTTGCAGACCGTAATTAACCCTTTGCAGCGTGTTGTCGGTGGAGAAGAGAACTACGCATTCATAGCCGAATTGGCACAGTTTGTGTTTGGAGTAGCATCGTTTATCAGTCCTTTGGTTTATACTTGGTTAATACATGCGCTGGCACCGGGAGTCTATCAGCCGGGAAAGAATTTCCTGCTTGATATTTTGGCGGACATCACTCCGGTCACTCTTCCCTGGGTTTCCCTTTATTGGGTATTCACAGTGTTATTGCTGATTATGCTGCTCATTGTTTCGTTGGTCCACTTCCCGCACATTGAACTGAAAGATGATGAACGCAGCGGTTCTTCGGCTTCCTACAAGAAATTGTTCCGTCAAAGATACGTATGGCTTTTCTTCCTAGGAATCTTTTGTTATGTCAGTACGGAGCAGGGAGTTTCTATTTTTATGAGTACTTTTCTGGAGCAGTATCATGGCATTGATCCGAAGACCGTGGGTGCGCAAAGTATCAGTTATTTCTGGGGTTCAATGACTGTCGGATGTTTGTTTGGCATGTTCCTGCTGAAGTTGATAGACAGTAAGCGTTTGCTGCAAATATCGGGCATACTTTCCATGAGTTTGCTGTTAATTGCATTATTCGGTTCCGCAGAAATAGCGGTGTGGGCTTTTCCTGCAATAGGCTTTTGTATCTCCATGATGTACTCCATAGTGTTTTCACTTGCCCTGAATACAGTAACCCAGAATCACGGTTCTTTTGCAGGCATCCTTTGTTCCGGAATAGTGGGAGGTGCAGGTGGCCCGCTGCTCGTCAGCCTGGTATCCGACGCCACTTCGTTGCGAACAGGCATGTTGCTTATTCTAATTTTCATGGGATACATTACGTTTATCGGCTTCTGGGCACACCCTTTGGTTAATAATAAGACAGTTAGCTTGGAAGAACTGGTCACCTTCAAAAAACAAAAAATAAGATTCTGAGATGAAAAAGATAGTCTTGGGCTTATCAGCCCTCTGCCTGTTAATGGCATGTGGCAGTTCCGAGCAACCTGCCGTGATAAAGATTTCCGAAGAAACATTGATGCATGAAGTTCGTGCAACTCCCTCTCCTGCCGATGGTACATACGTCAAGGTGAATCCACCGCGTTTCATGTGGCCGGACAAATTCCCTCATTTAGGTCCAGTACTGGATGGAGTTCCGGGACAAGTAGATGAAAAGCCAAAAGTAGTTTACCGGATTCGTATCTCCCAAGACAAGAATTTCCGGAAAAATGTCCTTACCGGTGAACGTGCCTGGGCTTTCTTCAATCCTTTCCAGTGTCTGGCACAAGGGAAATGGTATTGGCAACATGCTTATGTTACCCCCGAAGGTACTGAAGAATGGTCACCGGTTTACCAATTCTATATAGATAAAGATACACCGGAATTCAATCCGCCGACTTTGGAAAAAGTCTTGGCAGAATATCCTTCCCATCACCCGCGTGTGTTGCTGGATGCAGCTGACTGGGAAAAGATTATAGCGAAAAATAAAAATAATTCGGAAGCCCGGGCTTATATGGACAAGGCTTCCCAATGCATTTCCCGTCCGTTGAAGCATCTTCAGGAAGAGATCGATACCACGAATGTAGTTACGTTGACCAACATTGTGCAGCGTGAATCGGCCCTCATCCGTGAGAGCCGTAAGATTGTAGACAGAGAAGAGGCCAACGTGGAAGCGTTGGTTCGTGCTTATTTGCTGACAAAAGACGAGAAGTATTACCGGGAAGGCATTAACCGCCTGAGTGAAATTCTTTCCTGGCAAAAAAGCAAATACTTTGCAGGTGACTTTAACCTGTCCACCCTATTATCTATGAGTACATCCGCGTATGACGGATTTTATAATTTACTGTCACCGGAAGAGAAACAACTGCTGTTGGATAACATCCGCAGAATTGGAGACAAGTTCTATAATGAATACGTGAACCATCTGGAGAACCGTATTGCAGACAACCACGTATGGCAGATGACTTTCCGTATCCTGACGATGGCGGCATTCGCTACGGTCGGTGAAATATCGGAAGCGTCCGTATGGACAGATTACTGTTATAATGAATGGATTTCACGCCTTCCGGGCCTGCATAAAGATGGTGGCTGGCACAATGGGGATGCTTATTTCCATGTAAATATACGTACCTTGATAGAGATACCGGCCTTTTTCTCACGCATATCCGGCTTCAACTTCTTTGCAGATCCGTGGTATAATAACAATGCCTTATATGTTATCTATCAGCAACCTCCCTTCTCTAAGTCCGGAGGTCATGGCAATTCACATGAAGGACAACGCAGTCCGAACGGAGGGCGCGTAGGATATGCCGATGCCTTGGCACGCGAATGTAACAATCCGTGGGCAGCTGCTTATGTACACGAAATTATGCAGGAAGACCCTGACATCCTGTCGAAAGCTTTCGAAGCCAAACCAGCAGATTTGACCTGGTATCGCTGCACAACCCCGAAGGAAAGGCCTGCTTATAGCAAACATCTGTCGGAACTACCGGAATCCAAAGTCTTCAAACAAACAGGTACTGCCCTGATGAATACCGACATAGGGCATCATGCCAACAATGCCATGCTTTCTTTCCGAAGCAGTCCTTATGGTTCCACATCCCATGCCTTGGCCAATCAAAACGCTTTCAACACCTTCTTTGGGGGTAAAGCTATCTTTTATAGCAGCGGACATCGTACCGGATTTACAGATGATCATTGTATGTATGCCTACCGGAATACCCGTGCCCATAATTCCATATTAGTAAACGGTATGGGCCAAAAGATAGGAACAGAAGGCTATGGTTGGATTCCCCGCTACTATGAAGGTGAAGAAATCTCTTACGTTGTAGGCGATGCCTCCAACGCCTATGGGAAAGTAGTTTCTCCGTTGTGGCTGGAACGCGGACGTTTGTCCGGCACTCAATTTACACCGGAGAAAGGTTGGGATGAAAATAAGCTGGAATTCTTCCGAAGACATATCGTTCAGCTCGGACGCTCGGGTTTGTTTGTTGTTTACGATGAACTGGCCGGCAAAGAACCGGTAGAATGGAACTATCTGCTACATACGGTGGAACTACCTATGAAGGTGGTTAAGGAAGAAGGAGGATTGCGCATCTTGGGTAAGAATAAAGCGGATGGAATATCGATAGCTCATTTATATTCTTCACAGGAGATGACTTATGCACAAACAGATACATTCTTTGTAGCCGCCCTTGACTGGAAAAAGCGTCTTGGCAAGGCTCTTGCTAATCATTATCATTTTACGGCAACGACAACTCCTTGCAATAAAGTGTTTTTTCTCAATATAATCGATGTACATGGAAACAACCGTGCCGATGCCGTGATAAATCATCAGGGAAATCGCATTACAGTAGAAGGATGGGGTATTGAATGTAATCTGGATAGTGAAAGTAAAGCGTTCCTACACATAGAGAATAAGCAGAACGGTGCTTCACTGGAATTCAACTATAATTCGAATAAGGGTGCTACGACTATCGTCGATCAGGTAGGCGGAAAGAGAATAGAGAAAAGACTGGTTGATTCCTTGCCGAAACCTGAAATATAAAACCGAATATTAAATCATGAAAGCTAATAATATGGTAAAACAAATTCCAATGAAGCATCTGGCATTTTTTTCTTTGCTATGCTCTTCTGCGGCTTCTGCAGCCGAACGTCCCAATATCATCTATATATTCACGGATCAACAGACAGCCAGCGCCATGAGTTGTGCCGGAAATCCGGACCTGCACACTCCCAATCTCGACCGATTGGCAGCTGCCGGCGTAATGTTCAATAATGCTTATTGCACCGCTCCGCTCAGCGGTCCTTCACGTGGAGCCATGTTTACGGGGCATTATCCGGATGCAGTAGGACTGTCAGTCAATGGTTCACCGATACCCGACTCGCTCAGGACACAGACATTAGGCACCTTAATAAAGAATGCCGGATATGATTGTGCTTATGGCGGTAAATGGCATCTCCCTCTTCTTGATGTCCCCGACAAAGAATACGGCTTCGACAACATATACAAACATAGTGACGATGGACTGGCAGAAGCCTGCGCCGAATACCTCTCACGCAAACATAAAAAGCCGTTTTTTCTAGTAGCTTCTTATGACAATCCGCATAATATCTGCGAATACGCGCGGAGCCAAAACTTCCCTTATGGAAATATCGATACGCCTGATATACGGGACTGCCCGGGAGTACCTGCCAATTTCGCCAAGAATCCTTACGATGCCGATGTCATTGAAAGCGAAAGAGCAAACAATTATAATGTATATCCAACTGCTGGTTTTACTCCCGAAGACTGGCGTATGTACCGTTATACCTATTATCGTTTGGTAGAAAAAGTAGATAAGGAGATCGGAAAAATTATTGATGCCATTGATAAGAATGATCTTTGGAAGAATACAGTAGTGATCTTCTCCAGTGATCACGGAGATGGTATAGGGGCTCACCATTGGAACCAGAAATCCGCTTTATATGAAGAAGTTATCAACATTCCTCTTATCGTAACCCTACCCGGCAAGAAGAATGCAGGCAAAGTATTACCTCAGCTTATCAGTAACGGTATAGATTTCTTCGCTTCCGTATGCGACTGGGCAGGTGCCAAAATGCCGGAGGGGACAGCCGGAAAGTCTTTCCGGAAAATTGTGGAAGCAGGCAACCCACAAGCCTTGCATCAAGAATATATCATCACCGAAACACGATTTGACGGTAGCAAGACAAGGGGCTGGGTGGTACGCAGTGAACGTTATAAATATGTGCTTTATGATAAAGGAAGACATCGTGAACAACTGTTTGATATGCAGAATGATAGAGGGGAAATGAGAAATCTGGTTGTGGAAAATGCATATAATCAGGAACTACAAAAACTTCGTGATATCCTTGAAAAGTGGATGAACGCCTATAACATACGTCCAAGCCGCCCAAAACTGCACGATGTTCCCGGGAAAAAGCTGAAAAGTACAACTCGATATCAGACAGCTTATAAATAGATAAGAAATCCTGGCATATAATATGGGGGAAGATTTTCCTCATATTATTGCCGGAATTATACTACTGAAGAATTAGTCTTCGTATTCTACTATCTTCCTTAACGGGGCTAATAAACGTTCCAATACATTTCTGTCTGCCAATATAATGTCTGCCGTGCCTTTCAATTCACGTAAAGTCGGAAGGGTTTTACCATAATTCGTATGCAAACCTTCCGGCAATACTATTTCCACTACATAAAGTCCCTCTTCCGTCGGAACCGGAGAGATACTTTCCACTTTCCCCCTCACATAACCAAACTCTTGATCGGGGTAATTATCCATACGGATATGCACTTTCTGTCCTACCTGCACCTTTCCCGAACCTTGTAAAGGGAGTTTAGCTTTACCAATCACTTTCGAATCTTCGGAAGGCTGAACCACAAAAACAGTCTCACCCGACTGTACATTCTGATTGCGGCTCCAAACTGTCATAAAAGTGATCTTACCGTAAATAGGACTACTAAACAGATAGTTCTGTGCCCACGAACTCAGTTGTGCCTGAAGCTGCTCAATTGCATTTTTCAATTCAAGCCTGCGGTTCTGTTCCTCATCATAAGCCTGTTTACCCAAGTCCAGCAAGTTTTCCTCCTGTTGTTTTAATTGCATTTCAGCCTGCAACAAACTCATGCCTGAAGTCTCTCTGGTACGTAAACTCTGCAAATAACGGCTGCCCGACTCTTCAAATTCTGCCACAATCATTGCATTTCTCGCATACAAAATGGAATCCCGGTCGTACATACTCTGCGCCAGTTCCATTTCTTTTTCGGTCAGTGTATGTTCACGCTCCACCAAGTTAAGGTAAGAACGCTGCCCAGCCAGTTGTTTTTTTCCCGCATCCATCTTCTTTGCATAATAATCTTGCTCGATAAAGCGAACGTAATCTGAAAGAGCAATCATAAATGAAGCGTATGCAGACTGCAATTCTCCTAATTGCAAACGCTTACCTATAAAATACTCGGCCCCTTTCGCCGGTTCATAACCTGCTATTTCCCAGTCTTTCATACGGTCTGTCAGCCATAGTACATCTTCCGTAACAGAAGCATTCTGAATGACTCCCAAATGTTCGCCTGCCTTCACCGTATCGCCATTGTGTACATATAAAGTATCTATTTTACCCATAGAGCGCGCCAATATAAAAGCGGGAGGTTCTTCAGTGGTCAGTGTCACTTCCGCCTGCAAGACATCCGGATATTTAAATATCCAGCACCCTGCCAGTAAAGCCAACAGAATAATGAACAGCACAGTTATCCCCCATCTCACCACCCAAGGGGAAATGTGATTCATCACTTCCTGCACTTCCTCGCTACGCAGCTCTATCTCTTTATATTTCTTCTCCTCTTCCACTGTCTTAAATTACCAATTTCTAATTACCCAACTCCAATTGATTCTTTACCAACCGGTAATATAACCCCTTCCGTTCTACCAATTCCTTGTGGGTTCCCTCTTCGGCTATTTTACCTTTATCCAGTACTATAATATTATCTGCATCCCTCACCGTACTCAGCCGATGAGCCACTACTACAACTGTTTTCCCTTTATAAAATTCATGCAAATGCTCCATTATCTCGCGCTCATTATTCGCATCCAGTGCATTGGTGGCTTCATCAAAAAACAAGTAATCCGGATTCTTATACACCGCACGGGCTATCAAAATACGCTGTCTCTGCCCTTGGCTGATGCCATTTCCTTCCATACCGATTTTAGTATTGTATCCCAACGGTAAGGAATCTATAAAATCACGGATATTGGCAATGGTCACCGCATGTCTCAAACGTTCAATATCAATTTGCTCCTCACCTACCGCAATATTCTGTGCAATTGTCTCGGAGAATATAAAACCATCCTGCATCACAGATCCGGTTCGGGCACGCCATAAATGTGGATTAATGTTCTCTAACGGAGTATCCTGTATCTTGATCGCTCCTTTATTGGGAGTATAAAAACCAAGCATCAATTTTATCAAAGTAGTTTTACCACTACCGCTCGCCCCTACAATTGCGGTCACTTTATGCTGAGGAATGTGTAAAGAAACATCATCCAATACATAATCCCTGTTTGCACCGTCATAACTGAATGAAACATTCTCTATCCGTATATCCCCTTTTTCCGGCAACACTGTAAGTTTTGACGAAATATCCTGTTCCTCGTCTTTCCGTCCATGTATCTCGTTCAGACGCTCCAAACTAATTTTGGCATCCTGAAATTGCTGTGCAAAACCAATAAAAGAAGATACCGGAGAACTCAACTGACCGATAATATAGGTCAGAGACATCATCATACCCAACGTCATCTGTCCATCTATTACGGCTTTTGCCGCAATAAAGGAAATCACAATATTGGTAGTTTGATTAAAGAATATGGAACCCACTTGCTGAATCTGTCCCAGTGCCAAACCTTTTATACTAATTTTGAACAGTTTCACCTGTATACGTTCCCACTGCCAGCGTTTCTGAGTCTCACAGTTGTTTAGTTTGATTTCCTGCATAGCAGTTACAATTTGTATCAGGTTGCTTTGTTCGCCTGCCGCTTGTGCAAAACGGCGTATATCCAATTCCCGCCGATACTTCATAAAAACGAGTATCCAACACACATACAAAGTGTTACCCAATAAGAAGATACCTAACACTGTCAAATTATAATAAGCAAGAACAAAGGCAAAAATAAAGAAATTGACAAAAGAAAAGAGTGTGGTAATAGATGACCCTGTCAGGAACGTTTTAATACGCTCATGATCACCGATACGTTGCATAATGTCACCTACCATTTTTGAGTCAAAGAAGTGCAATGGCAATTTCATTAACTTAGCCAGAAAATCAGATATTAAAGAGATAGTAATACGTGTGTTAACATGTAATAGTATCCAACTGCGAATAAACTCTACCGAAAGTTGCGATACAGATATTATGATTTGTGCTATCAGTACCAGAATGATAAAATTCAAATTACTATCACGGATACCTATGTCCACCAATGATTGCGTCAGAAAAGGGAGAATCAATTGCAACAAGCTGACTGTTAGCATCCCCAGTATCAACTGTATCAATTGTTTTTTATAAGGAGTGAGATATCTCAGAAAGAAAAATAATCCTCTTTCTCTAATTTCCGGTTCATCCTCACGATGATAAAAGTCCGGTCCGGGTTCCAATACCAATGCTGTACCGACATCTTCTCCCTCTGTTCTTGTCGACAGCCAGCACTTCTTAAATTCCTGTTCATTATAAGTCACTATCTGTTTTCCGGGGTCAGCAATCTGAAACCAATATTCCCCTTTTCTTTTTTTAATGCCATAGCAAACTACAAAATGATTTTGGTTCCAATGTAAGATGCAAGGTAACGGTACATCCGTAATAAATTGCTCAAATGATACATAAACTCCCGCCGTCCGAAAACCGATAGCCTCTCCCGCATCACTAATCCCCAATAATGATACTCCCTCACGGGATATAAATGAACGTGCACGCAATGTCTGTAATGAATAGCTTTTACCATAGTATTTAGCAATCATCCGCAAACAGGTAGGGCCACAATCCATTGCATCCGCCTGATGATAATATGGAAACGAGTGTTTCATTGATTCAGCCTTATTAATACCAAAATAGGATTATCCTCATCCTCAAACGATAGATTCCCCAAAGAATCTTTCATATCATCCGGTAACTCATTTACCTTTGCCCCCATTAAAAGATATTCGCGCCCATCTATTCGTTCATAAGCAAAAAAGTGATTCAAAAGCGACAACTTACTTTTCGGCACTACATGTGAATCATCCAATTTATAAGCTTTCTTTTCCTTTTTATCATAATAAGATAAGAAAACTTGTGCACCGACATGCCTCATTGTATTCCAGCGAAGTAATAAAAAATGCTCTGCATCAACGAAAGCCGTACATATTCTCCGGTCATCATCAGGAACTTCAAAATTGTCTGTATCCAACAAACGGAACTTTCCTTTGTCCCAAAGATAAACTATTTTTGCTTCCATCCCATTAACATGAAAAACAGTATCATTAAAAAGATCCCAATATACAAATGAATCTGCATCTTTTACATTAACACCAAACAATCCATACGAAGCTGCATAATCAGCTCCAAGTTGAATTTCATTACTACGCCGAAATGTCTTCATCTGTCCCTTAGTATCCGTAATTACCCAAAATAGAGACTTACGCGTCTCACCTCCCAAGCAATTTCGATAAAAGAAATATATCAATCCATTTCTATAGTACATTTGTATAGGATATAGACCATCATCGGGAAGTTCTACTGAAAAGAAATTCAGAAACTCTCCATCAAAATTATAAACTATAAGCTTTCTTGGTAAACTGTAGACATATATTCTTTCATTCTCTTTATCCATTGCTATAGCTCTATAATTGGTATACTCTTGGGGAGCACCTCCGACGCGACCTATTTTCTGTAGAAAAATTCCTTGCCTGCTATATTTTAAGACCCCTTCATTAGTATCAAAAAACATACAGTCATCATCAATCAAAAAATGTCTTCCTATCCCCTTAATCAACATGGACGTATCTAAAGGAATATACATAACTGTATCTACAAATTCAGAAATACTGATGAACTCAGAAACATGTTCTTTCGGATCAAGAATCAAATACGGGCTTTTCTCACTCTTAAAACAAGATAAAAGGAGAAGACTTAAAAACAAGCTGTATATACATACTTTCATAATGTCAGTGATTTATCAGTGGTAAGATTTATCCTACCACTGATATTATATTAATTAGTGACAAGAAGCCAAAGCTTCAGTTCCTTCCATTACCGTTACTGCCCTACGATATTCCACAATAACATTTATATATCAATTGATATTTAAATCTCCAAAATGTCTCATGTCTTCAATTTTATAACTATCCGGTAATTGATAACCATTTATTAAAACAGTAGGAGTTGCTGTCAATCTGTTTTCAAATTGCCATTCTTTATGTTTACTCAGCTCGCGATTAACTTCCACAGACTCCAAGTCATAATCAAACGTTAGTATATAAGTCTCTCCCAGATATTTCTTTCCAGCGAACCAATCATTATAAATTGCTTCAGCTCTCTCATGATTTTCTTGTTGATAAACGGCAAGAAGAAATCGGGCACTCTTTTCAAGTTCCTTATTAAAGGAAGAAAAGATATACTGAACACAAACCTTATCTCCCATTTCCTTCAACAACGCACCAATGCGCTTATGCATCTGCGCACATGGATTACAATGAGGATTAGTCAAGAGCGTAATACGCAACTTTGCTTGTGGACATCCCCAAACTATTTGAGAAATAGCTGGATTTACGTCATAATGAGGTTGTAACTCCAATTGAGAAAGAAAAACACTATCTGACGCTTTCAGATTATTCAATTCATACTTCACATTCTCCAACTGTTCCGAACGGAACCAACGTTCTGATAATAGATGTAAAAACAAGAAAGGAAGTAAATAAAGTATTGCCACAGACAGCATATCTTGCATCTCAAAAGTTGGTAATCTCCATTGCCCGAATACATTCACAATAGCCGTCATCCACAAAAGCAGTAACACAGACAAGCACAACGGACACCATTGTTTAGCAACCTTATATTGATACCAGACACTCCAACCTGTATAAGGCAAAGATAATAAGTTGACAAGCATTAAATAGGGCATCCATTGAGGGTAAAATACCACCAAAGTAAGACTTGAAATAAAATAGCCGAGCCCTATTTCACTCCAACTAAACATCCCTCCTAATTTTGCAGCATCAGATTCTAACACACTGTTACAATCACCTTGTTTAAACAGTGAACAAATCCTATCTGTATACTCACTCTGTACTTTGCCTTGTTTCAATAACAACAGAAAACTCACACCAACACCTGCCAGATTAATAAACAATAAGAAACCACCTGTTACAGAAGAAAATAAATGATGCTCCCAACTCCCTAAGACCAATAAAATAACTAAAATCATAATTACGCCTATTTTCTGAACAGAATTAAAAAATGCAGTTTTCCGGTGCTTCTCATATTCCGGTTCTCTTGAAGATTCTCCCGGTTCAGCAACAAGTGCGATACCTGACCATAGCTTTTTAAATTCATCTACAGACACAGATATCTCTTTCTCACGCCAAACATAATCGACAGCCTGGTCAGACATTTGCTTTACTACCACAAAATCATTACTGACATGCGCCACAAAAGGAGAAGCTAATTCTCTTAAGTCTTTATCCTCCACCTGTATTCCGGCATTTTCTATCTTATATACAGATAGCATATCCGATAAACCATATAAGTTATAACGATGTGGATGCTCTGCAAAAAGCTTATCGGCATAGCTTCTGGTAAATGGAATATGTAACTCATGCAAATAGGTTGATAATAGTGTTTTCATGTATTCAATAATTATAGATTTTCATTCATCTTTCAATCGAATCATTATCATGACTAAATTACCTTCCGGATCAAGATTCTCTCTTTGCAGAATTTCTTCCGGTAATTCATATGGTTCAATCTTTCCTATCATATAATCTTTATTATCTTTTTGAGAGTATGAAAATACCCAGTTTAGAGGAATACTGATTTGAGTATTTAAATCATCCCTAAGTTTCTTTGTTCCCATAGATATTTGCATTTTTTTATCGTAGAAACCAAAAGAAGAGAAAGACTTAAAACCAGCATCAATCCACTTAAAAAATAAGAATCTTTTCGTCTCAGCAAACATCGTAAAAACCATCATATCATTACTTATATCTTCAGTTGATACAGATATGCGATGCTTCCCTTGCTCCCATAAAAAGGCAGGCATAACCCCCTGTTCTGTAAAACGAAAAATAGTATCATTGAATAAATTATAATATAGCAAAGAATTATCAGAAGAAGATGTACAGTAAGTTCCACAAGCATATCCTCTCTTTAAAACGGGTTGTCCATGTTTCTGTTTTATCTCCAAACTTTGTCCACAAGTATCTGTAATCACCCAATAATAAGGATCGGATAAACCGGACATTGATGTATAGAAGAAATAACACTTATTGGCAAGAACACGCATCGTAGTTGGATAGCCAAAGGTGTCATCCGGCAGATCAAAATGAACACGATTCAAAAAAGCCCCATCATAAGAATATTCAATCATCACTTTTTCCGGTATACTATATACACGAATTCGCTTATTACGAATGTCAATAGTCATCAGATTATTTCTATTATATTCCATTGGTCCCTGCCCTATTCCTCCTATCTTCATAAGCAACTCTCCTGTATATGAATACTTCAAGACACCATCTGCTACTGTAACCAGAAAAAAGCTATCAGTAAAACAGGGATTCCCATAGCTTGCCAATAGAAATCTATTATCAAGTTGTATCAAAGAAACACTATCCGCAAACTCTGATACAGGTATCTCAGTTAGCAATTCATCTATCGGCTTTATTTTCAGAAGTTCCGTACTCTGCCGATGATTACAGCTAAAGAACAGAAAAACTTCTAACAATATGAAAACTATCTTCATAATATATCATTTATTCATAGCATCAAAGTTGAAATGCATCTAACATTCAACTTGGAATGTAACAAAGTTAGGCAGGATATATCAGTTAAACAAGAAAACATACCGGACAAAAAAGATATCAGATATAACGCTACAAATCAAAAGATTACATACAATACAAAGGCAAAAAGAAGGGCATCAACCGGACAATTTCTCCTTCCTTTTTTTACAAATTCCGTATAAAATCATCAAAAGTATCACCGCCAGGCAGCAAAAACTTACCCTTCATCTGTTGCTTCGACTTCGCAATAGCATCAACAGTCACATTAGAAATCAATATTACTATTTCTTCAGCCGAATCCTTATCAACACGTTATTACCTTCTTCATCAATACAATCAGCCTGCTTTCGTATCTCAGGATCATCAGAAGACAACCAGGCATCCAATAACTCATAAGGTTGATAAGGAGCTTCTAAATATTCACGCCCATCTATTACAAAATAATTATAAGGGAAAAATAAAGGAAGCCCCCATAAATCATCAGTAATTCCTTCCGAATTAAACAACTTCCCGGATGCTTTATCATAAAAACAATAATTCCATCTATTCTTCTTTATATCATAGGGACGCCATATACATAAATAATAATTAACAGTTTCAAAGATGGTAGATATTATCATAGATTGATTACATTCTTCCTTTTCTACCTTGGCAGGAGTCAATCGTTTATCCCACTCACCCCATACCGCAAAAGCTTCTTCTCCCTTTTCTGAAACTCGATAGATAGTATCACTATATTGATTCCAGACTAGCATGGTGTCACCAAACAGTCCTATATGATCAGATGGAAAACTAGGATAATTACCCGGAGCAAAATCTAAACTTTCATCTAATTTAGAATATAATAAATTCCCTATTGTATCTGTTATTGCATACATATAGGGCAGTGATTCGTTGTCAACATCCACATTATAATAAAAATAGAGCCTATCTTTCAAATAATAGAACTTCCATGCCCATTCTTTAGGAAGTTGAAGAGAATGTTTATTCAAAAAAGTCCCTTCATAAGAAAAAGATAACAACGCAGAGATATCCATACGATAAACATAAATAATCCGTTCCGTTTCATTTATTGCCATTTGATAAAATCTACTATATTCACCCGGTCCCTGCCCTATAGCCCCTATTTTGTTCATAAAATGTCCTTCTTTATCATACCTCAATATTCCCTGTTCCGTTCCAGCCAAGAAGAAAGATGAAGCATGTACAATTCTAGCTCCTTTATAGTCAATAGAATCAGGCTGAATAATTGTCATTGCATCAGCTATATCAGACATCTTCACATCTTTCTTTATGAAATCATCATAATTCCAAATCCTTATAGTACTTTCCGACTTATTACAGCAAGAATACAAGAAAAGCAATTGAGAAATAATAAATAAGTGTTTCATACAGAATAAATTATTCAGTTTTTCTTCCATCACTATACTTAATAGTTTATAAACTTCTATTCATCTTTCAATCGAATCATTATCATGACTAAATTACCCTCAGAATCTATATTCTCTCTTTGCAATATTTCTTCTGGCAATTCATATGGTTCAATCTTTCCTATCATATACTCTTTTTTATCTTTTTGAGAGTATGAAAACATCCATCTTAAAGGAATACTGATTTGAGTATTTAAATCATCCCTAAGCTTCTTTGTTCCCATAAATATTTGCTTTCTTTTATCGTAGAAGCCAAAAGAAGAAGAAGACTTAAAAGTTGCATTATTCCATTGAAAGAACAAGAACCTTTTCGTTTCAGCAAACATTGTAAAAGCCATCATTTCTTCACTTATATCTTCAGTTGATACAGATATGCGATGCTTCCCTTGCTCCCATAAAAAGGCAGGCATAACCCCCTGTTCTGTAAAACGAAAAATAGTATCATTGAATAAATTATAATATAGCAAAGAATTATCAGAAGAAGATGTACAGTAAGTTCCACAAGCATATCCTCTCTTTAAAACGGGTTGTCCATGTTTCTGTTTTATCTCCAAACTTTGTCCACAAGTATCTGTAATCACCCAATAATAAGGATCGGATAAACCGGACATTGATGTATAGAAGAAATAACACTTATTGGCAAGAACACGCATCGTAGTTGGATAGCCAAAGGTGTCATCCGGCAGATCAAAATGAACACGATTCAAAAAAGCCCCATCATAAGAATATTCAATCATCACTTTTTCCGGTATACTATATACACGAATTCGCTTATTACGAATGTCAATAGTCATCAGATTATTTCTATTATATTCCATTGGTCCCTGCCCTATTCCTCCTATCTTCATAAGCAACTCTCCTGTATATGAATACTTCAAGACACCATCTGCTACTGTAACCAGAAAAAAGCTATCAGTAAAACAGGGATTCCCATAGCTTGCCAATAGAAATCTATTATCAAGTTGTATCAAAGAAACACTATCCGCAAACTCTGATACAGGTATCTCAGTTAGCAATTCATCTATCGGCTTTATTTTCAGAAGTTCCGTACTCTGCCGATGATTACAGCTAAAGAACAGAAAAACTTCTAACAATATGAAAACTATCTTCATAATATATCATTTATTCATAGCATCAAAGTTGAAATGCATCTAACATTCAACTTGGAATGTAACAAAGTTAGGCAGGATATATCAGTTAAACAAGAAAACATACCGGACAAAAAAGATATCAGATATAACGCTACAAATCAAAAGATTACATACAATACAAAGGCAAAAAGAAGGGCATCAACCGGACAATTTCTCCTTCCTTTTTTTACAAATTCCGTATAAAATCATCAAAAGTATCACCGCCAGGCAGCAAAAACTTACCCTTCATCTGTTGCTTCGACTTCGCAATAGCATCAACAGTCACATTAGAAATCAATATTACTATTTCTTCAGCCGAATCCTTATCAACACGTTATTACCTTCTTCATCAATACAATCAGCCTGCTTTCGTATCTCAGGATCATCAGAAGACAACCAGGCATCCAATAACTCATAAGGTTGATAAGGAGCTTCTAAATATTCACGCCCATCTATTACAAAATAATTATAAGGGAAAAATAAAGGAAGCCCCCATAAATCATCAGTAATTCCTTCCGAATTAAACAACTTCCCGGATGCTTTATCATAAAAACAATAATTCCATCGTCCCTTCATTATGTCATAGGGACGCCATATACACAAATAATAATTAGTTGTTTCTATGATAGTATATATCATCATAGACTGATAGTATTCTTCATTTTCCACCTTAGCAGGAGTCAACCGCTTACTCCATTTACCCCATACAGCAAAAGTTTCTTCTCCTTTTTCTGAGATACGGTAAATTGTATCACTATATTGATTCCATACCAACATGGTATCACCAAACAATCCCATATGATGAGACGGAAAACTTGGATAGTTCCCTGGAGAAAAATGTAAGCTTTCGTCCAGTTTGGAATATAATAAATTCCCTATTGTATCTGTTATTGCATACATATAAGGTGCTGATTCGCTATCAGCGTTTACAAGATAATAAAAATAGAATTTATCTTCCAGATAGTAAAACTTCCATGCCCATTCTTTAGGAAGTTGAAGAGAATGTTTATTAAGAAAGGTTCCTTCATAAGAAAAAGACAATAACGCAGAGGTGTCCATACAGTAAACATAAATAATCCTGTCTGTTTCATTTATCGCCATATTATAAAATCTTCTGTATTCACCCGGTCCTTGCCCTATAGCCCCTATCCTGTTCATAAAATGCCCTTCTTTATCATACCTCAATATTCCTTGTTCCGTTCCAGCCAAGAAAAAGGATGAAGCATGTACTATTTCGGCTCCCTTATAGTCAATAGAATCTGGCTGAATGATCGTCATTTCATCGGCGATATCAGACATTCGCACATTCGCACTAATGAAATCATCATAATTCCAAACCACAGTTTTAGACTTTGTATAGTTATGACAAGAACACAAAGCAAACAGAACAAGAAATAGAAATATATCTTTCATAAGAAAAAATACAAATATTTGAGAGAATAGAATGTCTATTCTCTCAAATATCAATTTTAATTAGTAACAAACAACAGCCACTTCATCTCTAATAACACCTTGATCCATGTGAACTTTAGAAACCGCAGCATGGGCAGCACTTGCACTTTTTGCACATACTGAACCCTGAGTTACCGTTCCACTCATCCAAGAAGTAGAACAAGTGTACAGTTGTTCACCTTCACCACACAGGCTGGAAGCTTGCGCCCCTCCACGCACCTGCTTCATTTCCGAGACATTCAAAATCTTTTTCATAAGCA